>Ga0209437_100752_pt1 | contig 15770 bp, 8 predicted proteins | sample AraplaL_Cvi_mTSA_FD_184266 | JGI IMG/M metagenome (GOLD analysis project Ga0209437, IMG submission 184266) | Arabidopsis root microbial communities from the University of North Carolina, USA - plate scrape CL_Cvi_mTSA (SPAdes) (version 2) | ecosystem: Host-associated > Plants > Roots > Endosphere ...
GATCTGATAGCTGCCAGGCTCCAGATCGTTGATACTTGAACCTGTAACAGGCGTGTAGTCCTCTTCGCCCAGCTTCCGGTATTCCATCGTATCATCCAAGCCCTCAATTATGCCTTTTAAGTCGGTGTCTGAATTGGCGTGTGAGATCACCCACCCACTCGCATCGGGTGCAGCCTGCTCCTGTGTCTGCCCTTCCGGAATAACGACTTCCTTATCCAGGCTAGCGCTCAGCAAACGGGTCTTTATATACCGGACATAATATTTACCGGCGGTGAGACCTGTGACCTCAATTGCTGCAATTGCAATATATTCTTCTTCGCCTTCCTTCTTATACTCCATTTCTGTTGTCACACCGATCAGTTTGCCGTCATCTCCTTCAGGAATGGACGGTGCCACACCGGCCGGTGTTACTGGAGCCTCACGATCAGGACTGGATATGGCCTGATGAACTTCCCATTCCCATAGGCCTACACCGTTATCTCCTGCCCGTGATTGCTTGGTCAGGGTGGCTCGCAGCGCCTTGACCTCAAGTACTGGATCAAATGTGTACGGATTGGAAGATTCCGTCGGAGAATGATCAACCACTTTGATTCCTTCTGTAACCGTTCCCGCTGTTACCCATTCATTAGTAACGCTGTCCACCGGGATATAGGAATATACAATTTGGGTAGGCTGCTTGATTCCGCCGGCATCTGACCACAGCACCAGATTCGAACTCCGGATTGATGCACCCTGCGGCCATTCATATTGCACCCACTCCTCTGCGCCTTCATGGCCCCAGGTCCCCCAATGCGCAATGTTGTTGCCATCTTTCTTTCCGTCGTTTACTGCAGCCACACTCTCCCAAGGAGAGGTATAGCTGGAAGAAGTATTTGCGAGGAAGGCCATATTGCCGTCTCTCGGACTGAGCAGACGCAAATCCATCAGCAGCTTCTGAAGCGCCAGGGTAACTTCTTCGTCTGTGGCATTCGTATTCTTGATCACAGCAGATGATTCTGTCTTCGCCGCTTCTATTGGCGCAAGACCTGGATCTGCAAGGTTCGAAGCATTTAATGTATTTACATAGTTATAGACCTTGATCAGTTCTGTCTTATCTACCGCTCCGGTATAGCCGTATACCTTCCATTCCAGAATACCGCTGCCATTAACGGAAGGCTTCATGTCCATACGGACACCTGTAATATAGGCGGGCTCAAAGGTCGTTGTATTGTATTTATTAAGTTCATTGCCCAATCCCTTTATGTCCCGCGGGGTGTACCATTTCCCATTTTCGTCGCGAAGCATAAGCTGCATATCCTTCGGACGGAAGTTCCCGCCGTTGTCTTGAAATACATATACATCTGTGGAAGAGGCCAGGAATGGCTGATCCCATTCATACGTCACCCATGCTGGATCTCCTTCTCTCCCCCAGTTATGCCATGCACTGTTGGGGGCACCGCGGTTCGGCGAGAAATCTGCCGAGCTTTTAGGTTCAATGCCGTTATTCATCGCTACCGGATATCCGTCGCCACCAGAGAAGCTAGCAGAAGCCTTGGCTGTCAGCGCCGCATTTTGCAGCTCAGAATTCACGACATGTACGGTAGCCCAAACCTCCAAAGCACTGCCATCGACGTTTCCTCTGGCTTCGAATTGGCCTGCACTAGCATAGCTGCTTGGATCAATGACATCCCAAGTGATTTCCTGCTCTAAATACCCGTCCTCTGTTAAAATATAAATTTGTCTATGAAGTTCTGGTACTATATCCTTCTTGGTCACTACGCTGAGTGCCCGATAAACGTCAACGGTATCTTCCTTGATCTCTACCGTTACATCCCTACTGGCCTTCTTGTCTCCGTCTGTAGCACTGAAGGTAAACACGTAGGTGCCTGCCGTGCTTATACGCGCATAGGCTGCTGCTTTGTCACCATCTACAAATGAAATGTCCGCTGAACCTTCGGGCTTTTGCTTAATGGCCCAAGAGTACTTCAACTGGGGTTCTTCTGCCTCACTATGCACAGGGTCAGGAATGGCTTCCCCGGACAATACCACGATACTGTTATTGGCAACATCCTGAACAGCAGTCACTTGGCCGATTGCTGGAGGTTGTTTATCCGGCGGTGAAGCCAGTTCGAAGATTATCTGGCTGGAGCCAGTCATTTGTCCATCACTTGCGCTAAGCTTAACCGTATATGAGCCTGCTTTGGTACCCGTGGCCTGTGTAATGCTTGCTTTCGGATGAGTAAAGGTTAGCTTGGAGCCTTCTGGGGCACTGACCAATTCCCATTGATAAGACAGAGTCCCTTCCGGCGCGCCATCATCGGTTACAATCCCGTTCAGCATCAATGGAATCAACGCCTGTGGATGCTGTGTCGCCAGCTCTACAGTAATTTGCGGAGCTTCATTTTCACCGCCGGCTGACTTTTCAATGATCAATTCAGCACGCTGTACGCTACCCATCTGAAACATGGCAACGCCTTCATTGTTCTGAACATAGAACTGTCCGGCAGATGTACCATTCAGCTTCATGGTATAGTATCCATTCTCCATCCCCACACCATCGAACAAAATCCGTGAAGTATGCTCTTTCCCTGATGGATTCAGGAGCTGGAGAGTATAACCCTTACCATCTTTTTGAATTTGCGCGCTTTCCACTTTATCGCTTTCCAGCTCCAAATAGATTTTCTCGTCGATCAGATTGATCCGCTTGCCGAAACCGTCTTTCGGCGTAATGTTGTAGCTGTTTCCTTCGTCAGTGACCAGCGCTCCATAACCGAACAGCCCGAATATCGGATCTGTAACAATATCAGAGCTGATGCTGAGAAGGGAACCATAGAGGCCTTCTTCCGATTCGCCTGAAAAATCATTCCAGCCGTTACTCATGACACGTGATCCGCCATCGTATACGTCCTTCGTACCTGTGCCTCCTTTATACATCGAATATCTCCAAGAGGTGCTGCCAACTGAATTAGCCGAAATCTGTCCCATATTGACGGCATTGAAGTTCGAAATCTTCGCGGCATAATTGCGCTGCTGTGCAATTGCCTTCTGCTCCACCGATCTGCCATCATTCTCATACCTTAGCCAGTCATCCATAATGTAACCTGCTAAAGACGCAGTATATTGGAAATTCCACCAGCCTTCACCGCCGCGGAAAACGGGCACGGAATAATGAAACCAGGTAGGTTGAATCCCCCGCATGGCACGTGTTTTCCAATCGGCCATTTCCATACTTTTCTCAGCTGCACCTGTAAGTGCATCTGCTGGATAGTACGTGCGCAGCGCCTTCGCTGCTGCATAAGCCCCTTCTTCACCAGTATTATCATATTCAAATTCCGAGCCGTAAGGATAAGTGGCTCTAGTCATATTCCGTCCCTTGTCGAGGGCGAACTTTTTCTGCAGATTGGTAGACTCGGTCTGCATCCCCTCTTCCTTCAGTGCTTCAATCAGATCCGGGATTTGCTGCTCGCCATAGAATCCGATGGCCCCGGTGGAAACGCGCTTATAGTAGATGTTATAAGCTTTCTCCAGATAAAACTGAGGCGACTCCCGGTACTCGATCAGATTAGGATAAGCCTTTTGAATCCGGTACATGTTGAAAAATCCGGTAGCTTCCATGATTTCGGAGAAGGTACGTGTATAAGGTTTATCTTTGTCGGTGTACGCTCCAGAGTCTTTCAACCAGTTCGCAACGATGTAGCTATCCTGAGTATTCTTCATGTATCGTTCCCACATGAAGTCGATCAGGTATGTCTCGATAGAGCGAATTTCATCGGGGTTGGGGGCCAGATAGTTCTTCATGGTCATGAAGTTGATGTTGTCATGGCTCCAGTCATCCCCCCAATGGCTTGTATTTAGATCGATGCCGCTTGTAAGATACCAGTCGAAATAGTTACCATAAGTCGGACTTTCCGGATTCTTATCCTGTGTTTGCTGGACCATGAATTCGGAATGGGCATCCGAGATTGCATCCAGCTCGGCTAGAACATTGAATTCAAATTGAGTGAATTTATCCACCCATTCGTTGCCGTCCTTCAGCTTATATTCGATACGCACGCTGTTATTGCCGATCGAATCAAACTGAAGTGAATAGATATGATGCTGTTCGCCATTTACGATCTTGGTCTCCACAAACTCAACCGACTCGTTGTAGCCAGGGTTCCCGTCAGGCAGTCCACGTCCGGCCCGCGAGTTGTCAACCATTTCCTTTCTGCTCTTCCCTGGCTTGATATCCGGAATATGCGCTTCGTCAAACGGATCATTCTCTGCCACACTTTGAATATCGATGGACTGTACATCAACGATACTGTCGTCGTAGTGCAAGTCTAGCTTGACAGGCATATTGATCGCTGTCTGGAAGCCCGGCACCGCTACGGCATCAATCATGCCTGATTTATATAGGATGGACCGGAGATTGGCTTCACGGTCTTCCATCGAGGTCGAACTGTTATTTGGGCTTTGGGCGCTTTCCTGCGGGGTATTGTCACCTCCACGGACTGCGGAGAATTTGAACTTATACGTCTTGGACTCATCCGGTCCTAGGACGAGGCTGGAAGCATCAGTAAAGTATCCGCGGCCCGTTTTCTGGATTTCTTTGGAGTGAATATAAAGCACGTTCAGCCCCGGATACCAGCCGCCACTGTCTCCTGTCCAGTTTTTAAAGGTGTCTGCAGCACGTCGCTCTCCTGCTTCATGCATCCAATAATCCACATACTCGATGCGAGCGCCGCTCTCTGGCACCGGAGTGAAGAGCATAAAGTTTCCCTCACCACTGGTGCGGATGGCATAAGAATATCCACTGTCAGCACCTGCGAAATTATGTACCGTCACACGGTCATCATAGGTATCAGATAAGGTCTGGTATTTGTTGTTCCAAGGCATCGGCAAGCCGATATCCCCGAATTCAATATACTGATTGCTCTTGTTCTTCAGCGTAATTTCCCAAAGCAGTGAACCGTCATCGGTCTCCATATCAAAAACGGATTTCACATCAAAGCCCTTCATTACCCGATGCTCTGTAGAATTCAGCTTCTGTCCAATAAAGTTGACTTCTACCTTCTTGCCGTCTGCTGATGCGGTCTTGTTAATATAGGGGTTATCCGGATTAATGGTCGAATATTGTGTAGATCCCCCCGCAGCCAATGTTTTATTGGTATCAACTTCTACAAAGCCGTCCCTGTTGTCAGGGAATTGTCCATTGGCACCCGTACGGTAAGAGAAGATCATTTCACCCATCCACTGGTGCTGTGTACCATTCTGCGGTGATGTAGTGTTAGGCAGGACGAAATTGATTGGCTTGCCCTGTTTATTGGTAGGATTGTTGTTGATATAGAGCTCCTCAATCTGACCTAAGTCGCCGACTTTGGCCGACAGGCTGGCATTGGAGATACCGGTCTTTACTGCAGCCGTCGCGGCCCCAGGCAAAGCGCTAACCTGCAGCGGCAGACTTGAAAATGCCAGGAGCAGCGCGATCATAAGCGGCTTCCACTTCTTCGAAATCATTGTCATTATAACCTCCTGTATATATGTGATCATATCCATTAGGGGTTTAATTCTCTTAAACCGGTAAGTATAGTTTCTTCTACGAAGTACCTTTGACCGATCAATCGAAAATGACGTTCATTCTTTCGTCTAAAGTAGAATCTCTATGTCGATTGTTAAGGTTGATCAGGATGGCCTGATTCTCACTGCTTGCCATACTCTCATAAAACTTCTGATGGGCATCCACAAAAGTCCAGAAGACCAGTTTGGTCACTCCTCCGTTCCCTGCCTCTTCAGATGTCCCGCCTGATACTTCCTTTGTTGTACTGCAACCACTCAGAGCCATCACTACCACAAGAAGACATGCCCCTAACCGTACCTGCATTTTTTTTCATGTGCAATCCCCTTCCCAAGGTCCTAAACCTGAATCCGTTGAAGGTTAAAACTGAATTTAGTAAGCGCTTTATTTTCTATGTTACTTGCTGTATCATAAAAAATAAATGCTCGATACCAACGTGAATTTTAAATATCTCAACCTGTTCGGAGGTGCCGGATTGGACTCGCCCATCCTTCATTTCATCACCCCGCCCATTCCCTATTTTATTGATTGCGGACGTGCTTGTTACGAAGCCGGTGAATATCACATTAGCCGCAGTGACATCGGTGTCTTTGATCTAATTGTCGTTACACGCGGTTCGCTCGCTATTAGCGAGAACGGGACAGAGTGGCTTCTGAACCAAGGAGAAGCCCTAATCCTTAAGCCGGATGGACATCATTACGGCAGCGCAGCCTGTAAGACGGAAACGGAAATGATCTGGATTCATTTTCAAACCTTTGGCAGCTGGAGAGAGTCTGCCAACATGGACGAATGCCTCGCCAATCAAGCCGATCTAATCGAAACACATAAGGTGAGTGCATATCTGAACCACTGTGATGTCTGTTCCATCTTCATTCCCAAACATTTGCACATTGCAATCAAAGATATGGAACTGCTGGAGCATTTCTCTCAGCTTGATCAGGAGCCTCAGTCCATGCGCAATTGGAAACGACAGGCGACATTCCAGCAATTTATGCAGCATCTGGATCTTGGGCTGTCTTCAATGTCCGACGTTGCCGCAATCCGAATTGCCGAGAAAGTTGAACTCTACATCCGCCACAATTACCCACTACCGATCTCCAATCCGATGCTGCAAAAGGAACTCAACTACCATCCAAACTATCTCGCACGCAGCATGCTGAAAGTGTATGGCATGACACCCATGGAATATCTGCTGCATTACAGAATCGAACAGGCCAAAAAGCTGCTGCTGCAAACCGCCTGGTCCGTTGCTCGCATCGCCGAAGAGATCGGCTTCAATCATGTATCCTACTTCTCTTCCTGTTTCTCGAAAAAAGAGGGCATCTCTCCTTCCAACTTCCGCAGCAAGTTTACCAACTCAGATAAATAAACTGACTCAATCAGAGCTGATGCCGTGAAAAAAGTGTCCGCTCACCAAAGATCGCGTTATCCTACAGCGCGTATTCTGGGTCTATCGTGCGATTTCCTTTTGCATACCTTTTTACAGCAGCACTAGTACTTCTTATTCGCTTTCGCGAATCCAAACGCTCATTTCTCCTTCATCCCGATTGGCCCAAGTGAAGTAAGGAATGAACCGAAGTTCGGTAGGCTGTGTATCCCAGTGGACATTACTGCGATACAGATGTATTCCCCAGTCTTCTTGGGATACGATTCGCTGCCCAATGGTTGTAAGTGCCGGAACCCCAAGAGGCATCCGTTCCCCGCTACCGATATGAAACTCGGCATCCCGGTGCAGCTGAATGCGATGCAATCCGCGGCCATTGTCGACTTCTTCAAGACAGTACATAAATGGTCCTCGCTGGATGGCTACTTTTCCGAAAGTGGCTTTGATGTGATCATGCCCTTTCATCCGAAGCAACTCCGTAGGGAAGTGAAGTTTAATCTCATCACCGGCTTTCCACGAACGGGTCACCTTAATGTAACCGTATTCAAAAATTAACTCATCCTGTTGGCTCTTCTCCCCATTAATCCACAGCTCGGGAATCTTGCACCAGTCCGGCTTTCTCAAAGCTATCGTAAACTGCATTCCCTCTGGGGAATCGGGCCGAACGATCAGCTTCACATCTCCGGTGGAGGTATAGTCAGAGTCCATGGTTAGGGCTGCTCTCCTACCCTGAAGTGTGAATTCCCCTTCCCCTCCGATGTACAATTGCACATACAACGTAGCCTGTTCCACAGCCGGGGTATATACATATTGATCCAATGAAGCAATTAATCGCGCAATGTTCGGCGGACAGCAGGCACAACCAAACCACCCTTGCCGGCGTGTTCGCACGTGGGCATAATTAGGATTCACACGTTGAATCTTCGGATCGACTTCAAGCGGATTCACATAGAAGAAACGTTGACCATCCAGAGACATTCCACTAATCACCGTGTTGTAAAGGGCTCGCTCCATAACGTCTGCGTACCGGCTATCCTGCTCCATCTGCAGCATGCGCTTCGCCCAAAAGATCAGGCCAATCGAGGCACAGGTCTCTGCGTAGGCGGTATCTCCCGGCAGATCATAATCGCCTGTAAATGCTTCTTCTTTGGCTGATGAACCAATGCTTCCCGTAATGTACATTCGCTTGCTTACGATGTTGCTCCACAACCGTTCACAGGCTTCTTTCAGCACTGTATCCTCCGTCTTCGCAGCTACATCTGCCATAGCCGCGCACATGTAAACCAGTCGAACCGCATGGCCTTCTGCTGTCGACTGCTCCCTAATGGGCAGATGGGACTGGGAGTACGTATGACGGTGAACCATGTCCAACTCGCCAAAATGTATGGTACGGCCCCTTTGCTCCCATTCTTCTACAAAAAAATGCGGACTCGCTCCCCGCTGATCCAGAAAATAACGGCTCAGTTCCAGATATTTCTCTTCCTTTGTCGTCTCATACAATTTGAAGAGTGCAAGTTCAATCTCCTGATGCCCATCATAACCTGGCAATTGTCCCGGCTCTGTACCAAACACGGTGCCTATATGATCCGCCAGGCGAATAACCACATCCAGCAGCTTGCGTTTGCCCGTGGCATGATAGTGCGCCACACCAGCCTCAATCATATGTCCTGCACAATAAAGTTCATGACACTCGGCGAGGTTCGTCCAGCGCGCCCCAGGTTCACGCAGGGTGAAGTACGTGTTTAAATAACCATCGGCTTGCTGTGCCCGAGCTATGGTCTCAATAACAGAATCCACGAGGACTTCCAGTTCCGGGTCGGGCTTCGCGGAGAGCAGGTACGAAGCTGCTTCAATCCATTTCGCAACATCGCTATCCTGAAATACCATGCCATAATGAACGCCCTCTTCATCCCCTGCAGCAATGCGAAAATTCCGAATGGCCCGGCTTGGTTCAGCTCCTTCGATACGGTCATTGAGCGCCTCCCATTGATAAGGGACAACTACGTTGCGGACCAGTTCAATATAATGTGACCAAAATGGGTCATTGATTTTATGGCTATAACCTGATGTCTGCGGATGGTAAGGGACCTCTGGGTTTGTCATGGGAACCTCTCCTCGTTCTTTTTAATAACTTTATTTTACAAATCATTACATCAGGGTGAAATCATCATTTCCAACTGAAATTTACATAATTACAACCTCGTACATATGCTAACCTTGTAACAAATCAGAAACTTACCCCCTTACGGTTCCTCTCGCTGTAAGTGATTCAAAGCCCGTTCTTTAGATGCACATCTAAACGGTAATTGGACAATGTTCTTGTCCATTCTGGCAATCGATAGAAGTTCTTGTCATTGGCATGGACTAAAACTCGTACCGATCACATAAAAAAAACGCCGATCCTATTGATCAGCGCCTTTTTTTATTGATATGATTTTCTGGGATAACTGAATCCATCAACCAACCTTGTTGGACACTCGTTCACTTTACAGAACGTGCAAGTGCTGCAACCGAACCGCCGAAATCGGGTCTGCCGTCAGCCGTCCACAAAAGCTCCGTCACAAATGTATGGCGATTCGGATCGTACAGCGGATCTCCTATAACTTTCTTGTATGTTCTTGCATGGAACACAAATAGCGTCTTTTCGTCGGTCTCTGACACCGTGAAGGAATTATGACCGGGACCATACATTGAGATGCTCTCATCTGTCGAGAAAACCGCTGACTGCGACTTGCGCCATGAGGTGGCATCGAGCAAATCAGCATCCGCATCGGCTTCAAGCAGGCCCATGCAATAATTGAAATCAGTGGCGCTAGCCGAATAAGAGAGGAATACCCGATTACCCTTGCGAAGAAATGCCGCTCCTTCGTTCACTCTATAACCAATGATCTCCCAGTCATATTCCGGCATCGAAATCATCGTTTGCGGTCCAGTCAACGTCCACGGATTGCTCATTTTAGATATATACAGATTAGAGTTGCCTTCGATATTCGGATCCTTTTGTGCCCATACGTAATAACGGCTGCCATTATGCTCAAAGGTAGTAGCATCGAGGGCGAAGCTTTCCCACGCGGTACGAATCTGTCCTCTTTCCGTCCAACTGCCTTCGAGCGGATTGGCATGTTCATTCTCTAGCACATACATCCGATGGTCGAACAAGCCTTCATTCGTATCCGTCGTGTGTGCGGCAGCGAAATATACGTACCATTTGTCATCAATAAAATGCAGTTCAGGTGCCCAGATATTGGCACTAAGGATACCAGTCTCGCGCTTTCTCCAGATCACTACAGGAGTTGAAGTAACAAGCCCCTCAAGGCTCTGGGCTCTACGGATTTCAATCCGATCATACTCAGGAACAGATGCTACGAAATAATAATATCCATCCGAATGTCGGTAAATAAAAGGATCTGCTCTCTGCTCAATTAATGGTTGAATGTCGTGTAACGCTCTTTGTTGGATTTCCATCTTATCACCTGTTTCATCATAATATACACTACCCTTTAACAGCACCTGCAGTCATACCGTCTATGAAATATTTCTGGAAAGCAATAAACAGTATGAAAATTGGAATGATGGAGAAGAAGGAGCCTACGATCAATAGGTCATAGTTATTGCCATAAGGAGTTAACAACGTTTTCAAACCGATTGGAAGAGTAAATTTACTCTGATCTCCGAGCACCATGAATGGCCACAACAGATTATTCCAGCTATTCATACCATTCAGAATGGCCATTGCTGCAAAGGATGGCTTCATAATCGGCATAATTAGTCTGAAATAAATCGCATATTCGTTTGCGCCATCAACCCGCCCAGATTGAATAATCTCTTTGGGTATGCTTCTTAGATATTGCCTGAAGAAAAATATCGTCGCGGCATTGGCTACACCTGGAAGAATGATTGCTGAATAGCTATTCACCATTTTTAAATCATTAATTAGGCTGTACAAAGGAACCAGCAGTATTTCAAAAGGCACCATCATAATGAGCAAAACACATATAAAGAGGAAGTTCTTACCCTTAAAATCATATGCTGCGAAACCATATCCAACAAATGCGCTTACAAAAAGTGTTAAAACCACTTGAACGATGGTTAAAGTCATACTGTTCCAAAACCATACAAAATAATCATGTTCTCCAGTAAACAGATAGATGAAATTGTCAAAACTCATGATACTAAAATCCAAACTTAGGTTAAGACCATATCTAATTAATGATTCACCTGGTTTAAAGGAAGATAGGGCCACTGCATAGAATGGAATCATAATTATAATGAATAGTATAATAAACAAACATATAATTACTATTCTGGAAATAAAATTATTCCTCATCTGACTTTTGCCCACTTTAATCCTCCTCCTTTTTGAACATTCCACTAAATTTCAACTGCGTTAAATTGATAATCATAGCAATGACTAACAGAATGATCCCAACTGCAGCTGCGTACCCCAGCTTATTCTTCTCAATCCCTTGTCTATACAGAAATCCAACAATGGTTAAGCCAATATTTTTGGGTGAATTGTTACCGTTAAACATCATCAGGCTCTCGGTAAACATGGCTAAACCTGCATAAACACTAATTGTCGTAACATATACCGTGGTCGGCTTCAATAATGGCATTGTGATCGTTCTAAACTTCTGCCAAGCAGATGCCCCGTCAATTGAAGCAGCCTCATAATATTCATTGTCAATGCTTTTCAAACCGGATAGATAGTAAAGCATATTAACACCTGTCCATCTCCAACATGCGAGGATTAACAGTGCTGCCATACTCCATTCTCCGTCTTTCAGGAATTTAATAGGCTCTACACCAAATAGACCTAGGAAACTGTTCATTAATGAACCTTCCATTTCACCAAATGTAAGGCGGAAAATGGTACCCGCAACTGCGACAGATGTCAATGCAGGGAGAAAGAACGAAGATTTAAAAAACTCTCTTCCCAGCATTAACTTACTGTTGATCATAACGGCGAATAACATGGGAAAGGGAATTAACAGCACTAAGGTTCCTAACATGTATACAACGCTATTTTTAATCGAGGTCAAAAACACTTTATCTGTAAGTAATTTCGAATAATTCGCTTCACCAATCCATTTAGGATCCTGTCCCAACATCTTATCTTGAAAGCTCATTATGAATGAATTTACAAGCGGATATAACCAGAACAACAAAAATATGAGTATAAATGGCAATACAAAAACATAAGGCGCAACCTTTTGAGAGTATACAAATTTCTTTATCATATTCTCAATCTCCCTTGACTATGGTTAAACCTGCCGACTACTATACCTGCCGACAGGTTTAATCAAATCATTTACTTATTATATTTATTTCAATTCTTGTTCAATTGCTTCTTGTGCTTCATCCAGCGCTTCCTTCACGTCTTGGCCATCTTCAAAGATAGCATTCAAGGTAACCGTATTGAAGATATTGCCGATGGTCGGTGAAGCTTTAACGGATTTGATCGCTTGAATTTCGTCTTTGATTTCATTCAAAGTATCAAATGCATTTGTTTTAAAGTATTGTACGTACTCGTTATCAGGGTTTTTCGTTACTGCATCATCTTTCCATACTTCCATGTTGATTGGGTCAAATCCAAGTGTATTCCAGATTTCAGTAGTAGCTTCTTTCGAAAGCTTAGCAAAGGCTACAAATTCTTTGGCCAATTGAACGTCTTTACCACTCTTAGTAACAACTGTGCCAGTACCGCCTAAGCCAACGGAACGAGGATTACCTTCTTCAAATACAGGTAATGGAGCAATTGCATACTTACCTTTAAGGTCCTTCATTTCGTTTACAAAGCGGGACATGTACCACTCAGGCATCAATGCACTTGCGTAGTTGCCTTTGTTGTATTCGCCTTTTGCTTCTTCTGTGTCGGGTTGTCCGCCTGGGATCGTATGAATAACATTGTTCTTCTGCAGATCGACTAACATTTCAAACGCTTTAATCATTTCAGGCGAGTTCACTTTTGGATTACCATTTTCATCTGTAAAATCAGCATTTTGCTGAGCTAGTAGCAGCGAGGCTTGGAACGAAGCTGATGTATCAGCAGTACCTAAGTACTTGCCAGTCTTTTCGTAAACCTTGATACCTGCTTGTTTGTAATCTTCCCACGTTATGATTGTCTTGTAGTCAACACCTGCTTGTTCGAGAATTTCAGTGTTGTAGAAAGCAAGCGTAGCACCTACGTGATAATCAAAGCCATAAACCTGATCGGCTTTGGAGTAAATCTCGACACGTGAAGGAACAACAACGTCTTTGTATGGTGCAAATACATCATTCAAAGATTCCAGGGGAACGTTGTCACCTTCCAGGAATTTAGGGAATTGACCAAGCTCAATATCCGCCATATCAGGAGCACCTTTTCCGCTTGTAACTGCCAATAAGAGCTTGTTGTGCATATCATCGTAAGGCATAACCGTTACATTCAACTTAATCTGTTTGTCTGGGTTCTCTTGGTTCCATAACCCCAGCATTTTATCCAAATGCTTGCCGTGCAAATCTACGAATGTCCAAAATGACAATTCTGTTGCATTCTCACCGGCATTAGCGCCTAATTGCTGTGTTTCCGTTTTTGAATCAGAAGGATTACCACATGCTGTGAAAAAAAGGGACATAATAAGGACTGTAACGATGGAGATTAACGTACTGCGTTTCTTCATTTGTTCGTCATCCTCTCTTTTTGTGTATGCATTTGAAAAGTCGGCTGACTAGTTAGTTTTGTTAATTTAAGCGGTTTCAATCTACCTTGGCACCACCATCCTTAACATAATTCTAACCTTTCAAAGAAAAGACCCCTTCGCTAAAAATTCTTAGATTCCATATTGTAAGCGCTTTACATGCCGTATTATAATATATATAAAATAAGCTTTATATAACCAATTGATTATAAAATCATAAAGTTTATGGGGAGATGCTACTCTTTGAAAAAGCTGGCGCTCTACAAACAAATTCGAGAAAATATAATACAAAAAATTAAATCAGGACAGCTTCGGCCCACAGACCGCATTCCTTCTGAGCAAGAACTAATGGACGAATTCAGAGTAAGCAAAATAACCGTCAAGAACGCCCTAACCTCACTAGCTGACGAAGGATTAATTATACGCGTACAAGGCAAAGGCTCATTCGTCTCTTCAAGTCTTGTTGTTTCTAGCAACCATTCTCCCCCATCCCAAGGCAGCGCGTCCTCCATACCGCTCATCGGCTTCATCATTCCGACGATGAGAACCCGTGTCATTCAAAAGCTCGTTGACTACACAGAACAATTTCTGCAAGAAGCCGGCCTCAACATGGTACTTAGCATCACGCGAGAGTCCTCCTCTATCGAAACAAACGTCATCCGTACACTAACGGAACTCGGTGTGAAGGGGCTAATCGTTTTTCCGACGGAAGATGAGAAGTACAACGAATCATTACTGCGTCTGTCGCTCGACAAATTTCCGTGTGTGTTCATCGACCGCTATCTGCGCAACATTGAGACGTACACCATTACATCCGATAATTACGGCGGTGCGTATAAGGCTGTATCCCATTTGTTATCCAAGAGTCATCAGCAGATTGCGCTCATCTCACCTGAAAATGCCAATACAGCCGTCGAGGATCGCACGCTTGGCTTCGAGCAGGCATATACAGATCAAGGTATCTCAATTGACAAGAGCTTGTGGTGTCACATCCCTCTCAACATTCTACGCAGCGAGCATGCATTGGACTATGTAAGCGAATTCTTGCAGAACCACAGTGGAATCTCGGCAGCCTTCTCCTTGACTGAAGAAACAGCACGCCTTACATCGTCCGCTATCCGTCGTCTGAACGATCACTCCAATATCGATTTGCTATCTTTCGATAATCCACATCTTTCAGGCGTAGCTTATGTGCAGCAGGATGAACAGGAAATGGCACGAACAGCCGTAAAGCTGTTACGTGAACAGATGGAAGATACTTATTCTCCTAAGAACGCCATTATTCCCGTGCAACTCATCTTCCCTTGACACGACAATCGTTGCAAGTTCTTGTCCTTGGCTCGGGACACGAACTTGTGCCGATAAAATAAAAAAAGCCGCTTCAATAGCGACTTCAATGGGAATATGCTCTTGTCCCTCGACAGGTACTTTACATCTAAAACGTTACTTAGAAACTCATCGTTCTTGTAGTCCCATTACGTATATGAACCGAATGTATTAGTTGCCGAATCATATACCCTAATAACACCATACGAATCAGTTTTAATTGGATATCTACTTCTATTATTATAAAAATGGTCCTTCTATAGAAAGAATCATTTTTTACTGTTCTACTCAAAAAAGCAGCCCCGTCAGGAGCTGCCTCATGTTATGCCTTATTTTGTAATCTTATCTGTTTCCGCTAACCTTCCAGCTTACTCGGCATCCGGATAAGGATTGATCTTCTGGATCGTTCCGTCCTCGTTGTATTTCAGCTCGGAATATTTAACGCAGCGCTTGTGGTTGACGCCTTCCGACAGGGAGCTGTCGTGATAGAACAGATACCACTTGTCTTCAACTTGCACAATGGAGTGGTGGGTTGTCCATCCGATAACCGGAGATAGAATCTCGCCCTTGAACGTGAATGGTCCCATCGGATTCTTGCCGATCGCATATACGAGCTTATGCGTGGTGCCAGTAGAGTAGGACAGGTAGTAATACCCGTTATATTTATGCATCCATGGGCCTTCAAAATATCTCCGGTCTTCATCCCCGGCCAGAATCGGATTCCCGTCTTCGTCGACAATCGATATCTCGGCAGGCTTGCCCTGGAAGGACAGCATGTCGTCGCTAAGCCGTGCAACTTGCGGTCCAAGCGCCGGTTGGTCAGGAGCCGGTCCTTCTGCATCTG
>Ga0209437_100753_pt1 | contig 15768 bp, 20 predicted proteins | sample AraplaL_Cvi_mTSA_FD_184266 | JGI IMG/M metagenome (GOLD analysis project Ga0209437, IMG submission 184266) | Arabidopsis root microbial communities from the University of North Carolina, USA - plate scrape CL_Cvi_mTSA (SPAdes) (version 2) | ecosystem: Host-associated > Plants > Roots > Endosphere...
AGTAGAGAATCCATCCTTGGCCCCATCAACAAAGGATTCGTAAACCGGGACCTTTTTGGTAAACGCATATAATGGAACAAACGCGATAATAACCGGGATGGCCCAGACGGAGATCCAGTTGATGAAGGTTAACAAGGGTGCTCATCCTTTCATGCCGGGATTGCCACTTTTCTGTATACGCGGCGGTTTATGTAAAGCCCTATTCCGATACCAGCGATCGGCGATTATAGCAGCAAGTGTAGCGATAATGGTAGCCATCAATGTTGTTCCCACGATCTCTGTAGCATTGGCGGAATGATAGTTTAAGCGGATGGCAATCAGCGTTGTCGGAATAATGGTAATGCTGGCCGTATTCAGAGCCAGTAAGGTGCACATGGCTGGAGAAGCTGTCTGTTTATCCGGATTAAGCTCCTGCAGCTGTTGCATGGCTTTGATTCCCATCGGTGTAGCCGCATTTCCTAGCCCCAGCAGATTGGCACTCATATTGGAGAGAATATAACCCATCGCCGGATGATTTTTGGGCACATCGGGGAACAGGAAGCCCACAATCGGACCGAGCAGCTTAGCAATCCGAGCTAGAAGACCGGCATCCTCAGCCATTTTCATCATGCCCATCCAGAACACAAGCACACTGATCAGTCCAAAACAGACCGTGACTCCCGTTGCCGCGCCATCAAAAGCGGCTTGCGTGACCACTTCAATATTGCCGTTGATGGCTGCAAAAGCAAATCCGATTAAGATCATAAGCAGCCAAATTAAATTGATCAATGGTTATACCCTCCCTTCAACGATGGTTCAACTAAGGAGACAACAGGTGACTTAATACGGCACGCCACGCAGCTGCCCAGGAAGAGACTTCTCCGATGCCACCCAGCGTTGACTCGGCTGTCTTCGGTTCCGGAGGAATAAAACTACCTTTGCGATACACCGGAATCGAGCCAACAAGTTTACCATCAAGTTGCATATCGATGCGTCCTGCCAATCCAAACGTAGGGTCTGTCGATTGTTTATTCCCTTCCGTTTCCGATTGGGCGCGATTTTCGTGCAGAATCAACTTTTTGGTCAATGAACTTTTCTCACTCTCAGCAAGTGGATACCAAAATCCCCGACCTGTAACGACATCTGTATTTTGCACAGGCTGCTCTTGCTTGGCAATCTCTACCAATGGGAAATATTCAAACCCAAAATCAAGCATTCGAGCATGATCGTTCCAATCATTTCCATCATTCAGCGTTACCGCGGCGAGCTGTTGTCCATTGCGTGTAGCCGAGCTGACCAAACATCTGAAAGCTTTCTTTGTATAGCCGGTTTTGACACCATCTGCACCTTCATACATCCGCAGCATTTTATTTTTGTTGTGCCAGGAGTATTCCCAGCTTTCATTGGGGTTCGGTGCGGATTTATCCTCCGTGGCTACGATGCGTTTGAACACCGGATTGTGCAACGCATATGCCGTTAATCTGGCCAAGTCATTGGCTGTTGAATAATGACCTTCTGCATCAAGTCCATGAGGGTTCATAAAGTGGGAATGTGTCAGACCAATTTGCTCTGCCTTTTTGTTCATTAATAGTACAAATCCTTCTTCCGAACCCCCCACATGCTCCGCGATCGCAGAAGCCGCGTCATTGCCTGAACGGAGCATTAGCCCGTACAACATGTTCTCGAGTGTCATCTCTTCACCTAACTTCAGATAGAGAGACGATCCTTCTTTGGCAAAAGCCGTGGGAGACACTTTCACTTTCTCATCCAGCTTGCTGTGTTCGATCGCTACGATCGCCGTCATGATTTTGGTCAAGCTGGCAATTCGCAGTTCCTTATCCCCATCCTTGCTGTATAAGATCCGGCCTGATGTAACATCAATGAGAGCAGCGCTTTGCGCATGTGTAGACGGACCTTGAATTGTTGCCTGGGCTTGAGTAACCCCTAAGGAAGACAGCAAGAAGACAGGGATAAGCATACATGCAAGGACTTTCGTTATTTTTCGCATCAATTCATTCCTCCGGGTCACTTGGAATCTTGTACTATCTTATGTTCGGACAACTTGGAGTATGTCCCATAGGGCAAAAACAACAAAAATCCCTCACGCTTGGAAGCGGGAGGGACGTTATGTATGAGACGTTATATAAAATATCAAGGGCTGGTACGACGATCACGCCTAATCCGGTTTATTCAGCATTTTAGCTACTTTTCGCATAATTCTAGAGACTCTCATCTGGCTAATATCTTCCATATCTGCGGTCTGAGTTTGATTAAATCCTTCTACACGATGCTTCAGTACCGTCACTTCTTTCTCACTAAGCTTGCGCTTAACCGAATCAATGACCGCATCAACATATAGCTTGTCCAGAATACCTTCTTCAATGTTCTCCCCACTATAGATGGTATCCATCAACGTGACGGATTGAGTTTGTTGATCATCAGCACCTACAGGCTCATCCAGGTACTTCACGCCTTTACCCACTTGAAGTGCTTTGTTGATCTTATCTTCTTCCTCATCCAACAGCAATGCGATTTCATGTGCTGGTGGCAGGTAGCCCATATCGTGTTCAAGTCGATTGATTCGGTTGATTAATTCCGTAGCTGTGCGAGTTGGACGAATAATGCTTGCACTATCTCTTAGAAAACATCGAATTTCTCTGACAATCGCAGTGACAGCAAACGAACTAAATTTCACGCCACGCCCCGTATCAAATGCCCTAATCGCTTTGATGAATCCCAGACGGCCCAGTTGAAGAATATCATCCTTCTCTACACAATGATTCTTAATAATCATTTCGGGCTTTCCAATATACTTATGAACGGAATGCCAAATCAGGTTCTCATTGACAAGAATACAATCCCCGAGGAAATGTTCATCGAGCTTACAACGTTCAATATTTGCTACGTCATCCATTGTGTAGTGCTTCTTATCTACCTGCAAATTCGTATTAATATGCTCTCGAAATTTTCCCATTTGGATCTCCCTATGTAAAATTGATAAACGATACTATGGTATTCAAATTCTATTGTTAACTGATGTTTATTGACCTTTTTTGATTATTTCAAGCATTTTGTTATGGTGTTCCTTCACTTGATTGTAGTACCAGGGGTGAGCCTTTCCCTTAGCAACATTGCCTTCTCCCTGATTGTACGCAATGGTTGCTGTACGAAGATTTCCATCGTACTTATCCATAAGATATTCCAAGTAGGTAATGCTTGTCCTGATATTCGTTTCAGGCTGATGTAGCTCCTGTTGGCTCACTCCAAACGATTTCGCTGTGCTAGGAAGAATCTGAAGTAAACCAATCGCTCCATGGGATGATACACTTTCCTCTAACATCCGGCTTTCTTGCCACATCATTGCGAGAATCCAGACGGAATCGATATCCGTGTCCTTCGTATATTGGAATACCCACTTCACATACTTCAACAGCTTTGCTCGGCTCACTGTTTTCTCATGGTGGAGTTCTATATACTGCTCAAGCATATCTGTCATTTGTATGTGCGCAGGAGTTACCGATTTAACTTGTTTCTGTTGTTCTTCTTGTTTTTCTTGTTTCTTTGGCTTTACTTGCTTTACTTGCTCTTCTTGTGTTACTTCCTTTAATCTCTTGGAGCCAACTATTTCTTCGTCGACCCGTTTGTAATTTCCTGATGCTGATAGACTCCCGTATTGCGAAGATAATATTACAACAGCAATAACAATGCCTATTACTCTTTCTAGAGTGAGCAACAGATTCGCCCACCTCCTTACTGAAAACCTTTATATTATAGAAGGAATAATCTCTACATAAGTTAGGATTGGTCTTGTTCACTCGGCTGATATACGATGATTGCTGCAAATTCCAACGTGCTGCTGAGTGGATCAACGGTGGAGGTAAACTCCAGTCCGGTAACAAATGTGTGTGGTTTGGATAACATCCATGCATTGATCAATTCTTCCACACCTTCAGCGCTAGTGGACACAAACGTTTTTACAGCTAAATCCGAAGCGTAGTTCAACACCTTCATTGCTCTTCACCAGGGGAGTCTTGTTCTTCTTCCTTTTTCTCTTCAATGAGTTGATTAAACTCCTCTTCGGTAAGTTCATGAATTTCCAATTCGTAAGCACTTGTCAGAATGTACCCCATACCATCCGTTAAATGAACGTTATAAAATGTTTGTGGTTCTTCATGAAAGGTACCCTCTTCGTAGTTGAATCCAATAACGGCTTTTTCGTAACCCGCTACACTGCCAGCAAACCATACGTTAGCCTGGGTTGTTGCGCCGGTTGGCGTCTGGACCTCATGCATGTTGGTTGGTGCGTGGATATACTTTCCAATCATACTTGCTACGATTTCTTCCGTTAATTTATCTTCTTTTGCTTTGATCATATGTGTCATCGAATTTTTCCTCCATTAAGTAAAGTTTAACGAATATGCTTGCCCTTACATTCTCTATACGTGTTATCAGAGCGGCAGTTAAATTGGAGCCGAAGATGAAGGATTGGTTCCGCTGCTTAGGACCAAATAGTTCGTCCGCATATGGAGTACAGCCGTGTCCAGATCAGTCACTCGTTTGGAGACAAAATCTTCGATAACAGGCTCCAATGGCCTAAAACCTACACCCAAGATCAGTTTTTTATGTATATAAGCAAGATGCATGATCACAATATCAGTAGAGGTCAAATGATGCGTATCCAAATTAACCAAGACGGCATCAGCCTGTACAACTACTTTCTCAATGATCAAGGCATACTCCCTGTTGCTTAAATCAGAAGCTGTCGACGAATCATGACTTGCCCAAGCAATATCCGAATATCCCTCTAGACGTTCCACAGTAAATCCTAAAACCACCACACTAAGCATCTTGTTCCGCCTTTCTTTCTGTACTAATCTCTCTATACGACATAAAAAAGCACCCAGTTAAGGGTGCTCTCTCTGTTCTATGTAGGTTACTGAATCTATCTTCATCAAACTTAGGCTATTAATTGCCACTTATGACTACAATGCTTCGTATTTCTCACGAATCGCTTTCCATAACTGGGATATACGTGCCTTGGATACACCTAGCATTCCTGCAATCTCTACAAATTCATACCCCGAAGTCCGAAGTTTAAAGATTTGCTTCTCACGTTCGTTCAGCCTCATATTTTCCATAATATCTGTTACAAACTCAAAATTCTCATAAGCAAACCCAGCATGACCAAGCGCTAATGCAATATCTGAGCTTTCCGATTCATCGCCACCACTCTGATCCGTGCACATGATCTGTACAGCGTTAACCACACTGAGATTTTTCTCAGACATGCACTTACGGTACATGTCCTTGATTTTATTTTCGATAAGATGATCAACAAACGTCGACATTTTCGCTTTTTCTGAGTCATACTTGTCCAAGGAGTTAACTAATTTGATCATAATCTCCTGGGTCACATCTTCTTTCTCCATCCCTGCAAATGTTTTCCCTCTAAGCTTGTGACGACACTTCTCCTGAGCTTTATTCAGGAACATGTCTATATCCCCAATCTCAAATAAATCATCAAAACCCATAGCAGTTGTAGCAGACATAATACATTTCCCCCATTAACTTTTAATTATCGTCGTTCGTATACTTTCTTCACATTCTAGTTACTATCCAGCGTGATTTTACTATACAGACCCGCTATTGCTCCCGAAATCTCACATACCATATGTAGTCTTGTTACACACAATTGAAGCTAATAAGCCTAATTACATACAAACGATCAAGAAATCTCCCTTTGATCCGCCTCCCCATTCCCATCCTATTACATTCAGAATAACAAATACGAACTAATGTTCGCAACATTTATTTATTACGTTCGCTTATATGCCTTTTACTGACTATATACGAAGTATACGGTGGAAGGTAAAGCAGCATTTTTTACAAACAAAAAGACCAACACAGAGCGCACCACTGGAAAATACCAAAATGGTGGAATGTGTCGGTCTTGGTCTGACATCTATTTCGTCCCAATTACCGAAGATATGGCCTTCAAGTTCATTAACAAGGTTATAGGCTTCGTCAAGATTATTAATCTATTCAATCGCCATAAGGGTAGTATAAGGAAATATGTAGGATATTGTCAACAACAAAAATTAGTTCCTAAGAACCTGTCCAGTATTCAAACGTTAGTACATAGGTCTTAAGGCATGTTTATCTCATCATTTTTCAGCAGCACTTCAACATCCTTGTTCATCTTGAAGACTGTAATCTGCTCTGCAAAATCATGACCAAAAAATGTTGTTTCGATGTCTTCGATCTTCAGACCCATGTTGATATAAGAGAAAACGGGGTTAAAATCTTCTCTCATCATATATGCTAGCTTCATCTTGTATTCGGCGAAAATTTGACTTGAGTGTGATTGCATATGTTCCAACATGAATGCTTCAGGCTTGGTGAATTTTGCTGTAAACTTTAAGATGATAAAATGATTCATGATAGAGACTCTGGTATCAACCGGCCCGCGTTCAGTAAAATCTTTTCTTATTCTGGATGCCAGCTTTGCGAGCTCTCTTTCCAAGTCTTTTATCTCAATGTCCCATCCCTCCTTGCCAATCATCCTGACCCCTTCTACTGCCCTTGAACATATGAATTCAACCTAGTTTAATCAAAACTACTTGTACAAGACAAGTTTCAATGGATGCATTAAATCAAGTCACTATCAACTTTTCATGAAAAAGGAATAGACCCCAGAACTAGGCTTGGGGTATATCACTTTATTAACTATATTTTATAATTATTCAAATAAATTAGAAGTTGATGCTGAAAAGCTAACATTAGTTAGCGCAAACGCTTAATTTATCATTTCATTGGTAATCTCTATTTTGAGCAGGCTAAACGCAACCAGGTTCAAAGCGACATTGGCACCATAGTCTCTTTCGATCAAATCGAATGCTTCTTCCGTTGCTCCAACCAGATCCTCCTTATCCGAGGTCATCTCGGTAGTGACAATTTCCTCATCATTCAGTGCAAAGGTCAGCCTGTACAGCATCTGTATTCCCCTCCTTAGAGGTCAATTCAATATTCCGCACATCGGTAAGATCAATGATATGAACCACACCGTCTGTATCTTCCAACGTGATCGATTTCCCCTCGTTCTTGTGTTTGGTGAATAGTCGGCGATATTCTTGCTTAACCTCATCCCCAGTTAACGGAATTTCACGTACGACCTTATCCGAATCTTTCTCTTTCTGTTGCAACCTGGGGTTATCTTCCATCCAGTTCACCGTTTTCTTCTTCCCACTTCCTTTGAAAAAGAAATGAGCAGTAAGTTCAATATTCATCGTACATTACCTCCCGGAATAATTACGTTCTCATCCTACTTTCTCTATACGTCATGATCTGTTAAATGTTAATGCTAATCTTCATATGTCGATGTGGGTTTCACAAACTAATCTGTTGGTAAAAGAAAAAAAGGACAGCACATGCTATCCTTCCATTTTAGTATTTCTTAACTGCTATACGATTGCCGTATGAGTCATATATATATTTGAAGTTGGTTTGAATAGGTGTTGTTCCCACCCTGGTTATGGACTTGTCCACCAGTCTTCCCTCATCATCATACTGATAAATGACATCAACCAAGGTAGGAAGCTGCACAAAGTCCAGACCGTCATATCGATAAATCTCACCAATTGAAATGACCAAGAAGGAATCATCCTGTGCGTAACCTTCTGGAGAAGCCGGCATGGTCAGTACAGGTTCTCTAACAAGCTGCTCGGTGTAGTTGTCTGTAACGACTTGTCGAATAACTCTTCCCTGCACGTCAAAAGCAAAATAAGTAACCACATCTGTATAATCCACCAAATCGCTGATCGATTCCCACGGATCCATGACATTCAGGCGTTTTCGTTCACCCCAAGTCATGCTCACATGTGTGTCTCCATCGCTAATCATATCGGCACTATGGAAATCTGGATGTTCATATACCATGACCTCCAACCCGTTAACTGTTAGGATGCCATTGGATTTATAGCTGACATCAGATCCCATAAGACGCGTATATTCTTCGCCATACATATATAATGTTGGCATACTTTGATTACTTTCATCCGCGAGTACGGCATAAATAGCTTCCGGTTTCCCTTGTGGGGGAAGATCTGTTTTTGCATTTACTGTTGTAATCGTACCTAATGCAATCTTGTCCAATCGAGAATCTAGAGTCCCGCTATCTTCTCTGGCTTCCTTGATCTCGTTTGAAAGCTTGACCACTTTACCATAAGTAATGATATCCATGATCGTTGTCTCCTATCTGACCGTCAAACCCGTAACTTCAATGGTAAAACCTGAAGGCACGGAACTTGGATTAATGATTTCAAAATGGAAATGGGATGTACCATCCTTATCGTCATAAGGTAAATCCACATTGTCGTATATCCCATCTATGAAGTTGCCTGTACTGAATTCAGCTGTATTAAAGTATAAAATTTGGGCTTTCATTTTGTCTGCACTATCAAGTATGTGAAGCTCCACATTCGTTTCCTTTGTTGGGATAACACGTACCGTCTTAATCAGAAAACGCGGACTTTCCATGGGGAGCGAAACGATTAATGTTTCTCCCCCACCGTTTAGTGCTTCAACTACATGAGACAATTCTACCTGTTTGTACACGTCTTTCAGCTCCTGCATAATTCGCCATGTTTTGTTCATTTCTCACTCCTCCTGCGATTTGGAATATAGGTAGCAGGGTACCTTCGTGGCAATACCATGGTTGGTACCACTGGATCTATGTTGCCTCCTTGACCAGAAAGATAGCCTTGAAACTCATTCATTTCGTCTTTGTAAATGTGCTTTAAAATATATCGAATTTTTGCACCCTCTGATGAGACCGGGGTTCTCTGACCTACAATAATTGATCGAATAACTCCCTTGAATGAATCCTTTGAAGGCAAAACAATCTTGGTAACATGTACCCAGCGACCATTTGCTTGTTTCGTTAAAGAGCCCAGATAACCTGCCATACCAAGGTTACCTGTGAATCGAGTTTCTGGCGTGTTGTGTAATGGAAGATAACCCAAACTATCGTAAATGCTTATCTCTTTGGTTTGGCTTATTATGACACCATGGGTGTCAGTCAATATGAAACGGCCTGTATAATACTGAGGGAGATCCTCCTGATCATACCCCCAAATGGAATAAATATTTTGCTCCGATGGGTTCTCTGAAGTGAGATGATGAAGCTTTCCAACCGTGTACTTGTACTGGACTCCATTGAGCTTCAGTTGCCCCGTTTTACCAGAGCTTTTGCTCGTATACAGGGACAAAGATTGCGTCGCACTGGAACGATATGGACCCTGAGCGTATGTGTAAAGTACTCCTGAATTATGTTGTTGGCCTGCCCTCTCAGGATCATAGTAAGAGCTCGCCTTGGTTCTATTGGAATAATAAATACTGCTTAGATATGTATAAAGCACACCCGTGTTTCGTTTTATTACTGATTGTTGAGGCGTGTAAATGGATTTTTCCGTTCCTGCTACAGCCATAGTTCTCCTCCCCTACTGCATCAATACAGCTACAGTGTTACCCGGTAGGAAGCTTGAACCTCCTGTGGTCAGAGAATATACCTTGTATGTCTTATTGGCCACTGTAATCTCATCTCCGTGGCTTACACCTGCTGCAGGTGCAAAATAAATATCATGCAGTTCGCCTCGCGGACCTTCTGCGTTATTTGCCATAATACATGGCGAGAGGTGGTAAAGAGCGCCCCAACCCGGATTGGTCGGTACCATCGCGGAGTAGGATTTGTACACGTTATTGGTCTGAATATTATCCAGATCCTTAACTGTACGAATACCATTGAATCCCTGGTAGCTCACTCCAATTCCTTGAGCACCCGAGTGATTTTCTTGAGAATAACGATACATCAGACCGAAATACCCCAAATTGGATATCCCTGTTACCGAATTCACATCCCCCGCCAACCACATAATTACACGATCTGCTGTAACCGATACCTGGTAGTCTGTTAAGAGATTGGAATCTACGATAGATGTATGGCAGTAAAAATTCCGTGTAGTAAACATTTTCCCTTCCGGAATACTCCCGTCAACAAGTAATACATCTTCTGCTGAAGTTACCGTGATGTAGTTGCCGTTTAATTCCTTGGTATTTCCTTTCTCAAACTTAATAAATAATTTATCTTTTCCTGTTGAGCCCACTGATTTAATGACGAGGATATCCGATGTTTCAAAATAGATCGACCAAGGCGAGGATGCAATTCCCTTGAAGCCATTAATTAATGCTTGAAACAACAGATTCATTTTGACTTTACCACTGAAAAATGACATGTATAGAAAACCTCCTTATATCTTAAATAGAATGACTCGTTGCCCACCCATGACGTTGTTGCTACCGAAGAAGCAAGGAACGCAGTAGCGTATGCCCCCTAATGAGGTGTACCATCGAGTATAATTCGTGTTATACGGCATCTGTTGATCCACGACATGAAATACGTAATATTTGTTTTCACCCAAATCTAGAATTGAACCATCCGGGTGCTGAGAAGCATCCTTCAGGCAAGTAGCATATACATCTAGAAATTTCCCCCTAACTCCTTCTGCTGGATTGAATACCATAAAGGGGTTAACATAGTATCTCCCCCCTACACCAGGAGAAGTAAGTTGAGCGTCAGTAGTAAAATTATAATATTCGTACTTAGTTCCATTTCGGGACTTTCGTACAATCCCTCTACCAACATTATTGTCACCATATGTAGCTGCACTGTTATTACTCACATTGGAAGGCATGTGTGTGAATATCCCAACAAAATCATTTGCAATTGCTGGATCTTCAGGCTCTAGTGGAGCAAGTCTACCCATATAGATACGAACTGGGTAGGCATAATTAATGTTACTTTGATACTCTCCATGGATAAAAATCCCATCTTTTGTAGTGAATAAAGTCCATTTGTAGGTTATGTTGTAGTTACCCGCATCACAAGAAAATGGGGTATCCGTCATCTGCTTATCCTGAGAATCCAAATGAACATCCGCTCTTGGTGATAAATTGCTGTTGATACCCCATCGAATCGTAGCACCATTATTGGTTTGGATCGCCATCGTCAATTCAAGGCTTCGATCAATCAAATTCGTAAAAACTACATTTCCCCAATTACCACCACCGCTAACTGCTCCAGCAGCATATTTTTTCACTTCCCACCATGAGTCCCCTGCCATCTGTAACTCAGCGGTGTTTGAAAACTCGGATATCGTACTCACCCATGAATATCGTTTAGGTACTGCCATTACTTAGACCCCTCCGTTGGTAATTCGAATAAAATTGCTCTCTGTCCATCTCCCAAGAGCGTGTTGCTGTCAAAGAAGTAGGGTTGAATATATCTAGTCTGACCTGAGATGTCGACCCAATATTTGTAACTTGTCGGTTGTTGTTGATCGGTAACGTGAAATACATGGTACCTTTTACCATCCAGATCAATCATGGATCCGTCTGGATGTTGGTTAGCATCTTTAAATACTGCAGACCTCATTTGTTGAAATTCACCTCGTACTCCTTCCTTAGGTTGAAACACATACCAAGGGGAAAAAAAATAGCGATTTCCTGAACCAGGAGATGTAGCTTGGGCACTAGTACAAAAGTTATATAATTCGTACTTTTTGTTATTACGGGAAGTTCTGACTACCCCTCTACCAACACTGTATAAATTATTATTTGCCCAGTTAGTATCATTTCCAATAGGTGCATGAGAGAATATACCAACAAAATCATTCTTTATAGCTGGGTCTTCTGTTTCATAAGATGCAACATTTCCCATATATAACCTAAACGGATAAGCATTCCCTATATTTGTAATAGCTTCTCCAAAAATAAATATAGCTTCTTTCAAGGGGAACACTGTCCATTTATATGTGATATTCAAAGTTACATTATTAGACGAAGTATGGAAGGGGATATTACTTTCTTCTCCAATAGCAAGTGAAACATCTGGGTAAGGCTCCTCTCCAACAGAGGGACGGTTTAAACCACACCTTAATTGGTAACCAAAAGTAGTCCATCCATACGAAACAGAAAGGTTTAGACTTAAAGTGAAAAATAGCGAAGCATCATTTATATTCTCAAGTGTCACCGCACCCAGAGGATTAGAATATGGCTGATTCTGTGAATTGTAGGCCTTCGGCTGAGAATACGGATCTTTAGGATAATAAGTCACTTTCCAGTTGACATCCTCATATGGATAAGTGTTCATCTCTCTTGCCAAAGTGCTTAAGAAATTGGTCACGGTGCTCGTAAATTCATATCTCCTAAACCCCTGTACCACTGTAGCTGTCATGCGCTCACCTCCTTAAATGCCATATCGAACTTTCAATTCCTGAAGCATCGACTCTTTCATTGCTGTGAGAAACACGGTGCGGATCTGCATCTGTCTATCTTGCTCTTGACGTTGTGTATCCTGATCCACTAGCTCCTGGTTAATTTCGTCCGTTAACTCAAGAGGAACCACCTGTTCCAAAGCTTCCAGCATCGGAAGGTACTGTTGTCCCGTACCATCGAAGATAATATCGCTCCGCAGCATAAACACCAGAAGTCCTACCTCTTCCTCTGTAATTGGCGTTAAGTTTGTACCTACCATTTTGTCGAACAAAGGACGAAACCCGGTCTTTATTTTGGTCATTGAGAAATGTGATTCCACTCTATCAACCTACCTTTCTTTTTTGGACGCCAAGGATATTTCCATCCGAATCGTACTTATATTTTTTTACTATTTTCGAACCATTAAAGTCGACCATCTCGGTATCCACACTACCATCAGAGTTATAATTGTATTCAATAATCTTTATAACTAATGGTTTTATGTCGTTGTTATATGTAATCTCTTTAATAATCAGGCCGCTTAGAGCGTCATACTCAAAATAAACGTCCTGTTCTTCCATATCTTCAAGCACAGATACACGTTGCTTGATAGGGCGATCATCATAGGCCGAACTGCCTTGTAAGTAAAAGTACATTGCCCCATTGTTCAACTTGCGCCTAATTCTTCCTTCTTCCCGTTCGTAGGTGATCGTCTTAGCTTGCCCGTCACTCTCCGTAATGAGTTCTGCTATAAGATTCCCCTCAAGATCGTACTCATAATCGATAATGCGGTTAATGCCTCCGGTGATAATCTCACGCTTCATTCTGCCTTTGGAGTCATACTCATACTCTGATGTTGAAGACGTATTGATGATCGACCCTCGGCTAAGCAGTGTGACACGTGAATCTATCGGAATATCATAGAGAAAACGAATTTCCGTATCCGTATATTCGATATAATCATCCCCAGGAGTTACCCTAATGCCATCCAGAAGTACCTCTACACTGTCAGAACCAATACTATACTTTGGACAATAAAAGCTCTTTTGTTCTGAAAGCCTTATATCAGGTGGGTACTCAATACGAAAAATCGATTGATTTTCCATCGTCCCCCTGGATGCAGCAAGCTCCAGCTTGGATTGCATATGGTTTAAACGATCCGGCAGTTTATCAAATTCAAAGCCATCTTTGTCTGTTCTAGCATCTGAAACTTCAGCCTTAGTCTCACCAAAACCTTCAACTTGTTTGGACAAGTCTTCGGTATGATCAATCCACCTGAACACTTCTTCATCCAACTCATTGATCTGAGATTGAGCATCTGTGATTCTTTCCTGAAGATCTTGAAAATCTCCTGTAGACACCGTTTTGGTTAAATAATATCGTTGGTCTTTAAGATATACCGCATCGAAGGTCGCACCAGTCGTTACAGATCCCAAAATCATACCGTTATCGGGTTCATCAGGAATCACCTGATGTACGAAGGTTCCATCATTCTTTAGAAATATATAGTATCGAGTATCTTGCTCAGCTATGAATGAATAGAAAGACTCCTCTTTTTGAACAAGTGTACTGTTAATGCTTGCATAACCACCGTTGATCTGAACCTTAAGCAGACCATTAGAATCCATAGTTGCCGCGCTTATTGCCAAATCAGATAATGGGATCGTTTTTAGAATATCAATGGAATGCTCTATATCCGATATAACATCTGCAAGTGATTCACGATTCCCCCGAGTATCTCCTAATTCATTTTCCAAACTCTCCAACCGTTCATTTTGTTCATGAACATCCATGCTGATATCCATTAGGTTTTTCTCAACTTCACCCAACTTGGATTTCTGGTCTTCCAATAATATTCCCTGATTCAATACCCGAGGTTCCAGATCAGCAATACGCAATTCATGACCGGCTATCCCTGTTTCATTCTGTTTGCCTACAAGTTCCATCTGATCCAACCGCTCAGGGAGACTGACATAGCTGCTTCTGGCTTCCTCCATTTCTGAAAGATGCTCATCAATTTCTTGGTGGGATCGGGTCCCTTTGTTCAGCAAACTATTGTGGTCAAGCAACTTGCCATTGTTCGTCCCTGAACTTGTCCCGCTAAAGCGGACAGACATATTCTCACCTCCAACTCAACCCTTATTGAATCTATACGTGGTCGAGCACATAAAGTTTAGAGCTATATATACGTTGAAGAAACTTTGATCCCGAACGTGACCTGGGCTTCATAATTGGTACTGTTATCCAACCTTTCTACTCTCACCCAGAATTGATAAGGGCTTTCTGGAGTTATCTCGGCTGCGTTCACTTGCATACTCCAGGCTCCTGGTTCGCCCTCAACGTCGGGCGCTAACCGAACTACATTTTGATACTGATCTCCCCGATAAGAGGCAAGCTCGAAGTTAACATTTTGAAAAACACCTTGGTTCAATGAATTTTTAGCAATAAACAATACATTCTCCGTTACGGATTGACCAGAGGACATATAACCGAGGAAACGTTCCTGGTTGTCTTGTAACCGTATGTCAAGGAATTCACCATTGTCGCTATACTCACGATAGTAAAGATCCACTCTAGGTTCAAAGTAATATGTATCGCCACCATATATACTTAATATGTCCGACGATTCAAATCTATTGTGGTCAGGCAAAGTCACAGCAAAGCTTCCCGTAAGCGGATATCCATATCGTTGAAGGTCAAACATGACTGATGTATTCTCATATTTACATATTTTCTTTTCAAGAGTTTTTCCTGCCTGATCCCGGAGTTCAACCTGATAACCTTGTTTCAGATTATCTATCTTCACTCTGGCACTTCTTTGAATTCGAATATGATTAATGAGTAGTGGTTCACCTTCTGTTCCTGATTCTAAGAAAAGCCCAATCTTAGGTACAGAGGAGATGACTTCCTGATTACCAATAAACCGCCATATCTTCCCGTCCTCTGACCAATATGCGGAATACACATTAAAACTTCGTACCAGACGGATCCATGGATAGCTTCTTGCTATCCCTTTCTCCACATCAAAATACTCTTCAAGTTTCACCACATTCTCATCGTCCGCATATACAATAAGTCCCCCGGAGTCTCCCTCAACAGTTGGATTATACTCATTCTTGACATCCAACACGAACTCTTCAATTACGGTCAACTCCGTGAAAAACATATATATTGGAGACTCTCCATGCCTTAGTTCCAGTACTCCATGATCAGCATTGTACCTTCCAGGATCGTCAGTCAATACTTCCCACCCTGAATCAAGTTCGGATTTATTGAATTCATCAAAATAGATTAGCCCTTTTTCCTGACGTTTCACAATTCCCATACAGCTCCTCCTTTCTTTACGTGAATAACCAGATGCGTTTACCGATTACACACATCTTAGGCCTTGCTTTCCAAACTTCCAGCAGGCATTTAATAAGAGCTTCAACACACTTGTCTCCCCCACCACCTTCGCAGTAAGGAATGACATAGACGTCA
>Ga0209437_100757_pt1 | contig 15615 bp, 14 predicted proteins | sample AraplaL_Cvi_mTSA_FD_184266 | JGI IMG/M metagenome (GOLD analysis project Ga0209437, IMG submission 184266) | Arabidopsis root microbial communities from the University of North Carolina, USA - plate scrape CL_Cvi_mTSA (SPAdes) (version 2) | ecosystem: Host-associated > Plants > Roots > Endosphere...
TAAGTATGGAACTTAGGGATAGAAGAAGATATTTCAGGTAAGCCAGATCACTAGAGTTAGGGTCCGAGCTTATAATCGAAGCTTTCATATTCATCCCACCCATTCCCGTTATATTGTTGTTAAAACAGAACGCGATCCAGATCCCTATTTCTATATATCCAAAAAGGAGCGTATGTCTACGCCCCTAATTGTCTGATACCCTTGATCATATAATGCTATTAACGTGATGATGTACTGAATTCATGATTAGATTTATGCCAAGCGCTTCATTATATGAAGATTTATTTTACCGTAACAGGGATGGTCACTTTTTTGTTGCCCCACTTGGCTGTTATAGATGTTTTACCTTTGCCTACAGCCACAATCTTGCCATTCGTGACTGTCGCTACGCCAGGCTTTGTGCTACTCCACACCGCACTGTCGGTCACAACAGTGGTTTTACCCGTATCATACTGGGCCATCACACTCAGCGTTGTACTTCCCTGTGGGGATAAAACCAGTTTTTTCTGACCTGTAATCAGCTTTTTGAGCAAAGGTACAACGGTAACCTCTGCCTTTATTGTCTGATTTTGATAAGTTCCTGTCAAGGTGGCTTTTCCTTCTGTCAGCGTTTTGACTGCTCCATTTTTCACGATAGCTACATTCGTATTGGAAGATGTCCATATCACTTGCTTCGAAAGGTTGATCGTTTTACCATTTGCGTAGGTGCCGATCACCTTCAGCACTTTGGACTTCTTGATGTTCAGCTGCATTGATGCAGGTGTAACCTCAACTTTGGTAATTTCGTCCGTCACAGCAACGGGCACTTTCACAATCGTTGTTCCGTATTTGCCTTGAAGCAATACTCTGCCAGGCGTAACGCCTTTGATTTTGCTGTTTTCCAGCACAGCCGAGCTACTTGATACCGACCATACAATCTCAGACGTCACATCCTCTACCTTACCGTTCGCACGGGTAATGCTTACTTTCGGGAGGGTACTTTCACTGCCTTTAACAAAATTATAGGAGTTTGGTGAAGCTTTGATGCTTTTGATCTTCTCCTGAACTTGGACAATTAACTGGGCTTTAGCCCCGTCTACTTCTGCAAGAATGGTTGCTTCGCCTGCGGCTACAGCTTTGACTTTGCCTTTCACCATTGTTGCAACTGCTGCATTACTCGTGGACCAAGTCACGCCTGCGGTAACATCCTGCTTGTTATCAAAACCTTCTACCGTTGCCATCACCTGTAGCGTAGCTGTTTCGGAGACACTCATCTTCTGCGGACTGGTGTTGGTTATTTCAATCGATGTCACGTCACCCGTGGCCGCCAAAGCCATCGAAGGGAACAATAATGTTAATGCCATAATTAGAGCAAGTGTGCCTCGAAGCGCCAATTTGATTCTACTCATTTCTATCTCCATCTCCCATAATCCAATATTTTACTTCTATTATATTATATCGGATACGAATTGCATAAAGTTGAATAACGTAAGTGGGAGTCTTGGAACAATTCATGATTTTCATTGTATAATATGGGAAGGTCGCGTAATACTGTTTTAATAAACCTAAAAGATGGGGGTGGGATATGTATGATCGAAAAGAATTTGCTTGATATGGTTTCACCTAAAAATAACCGTAAACGTATGAAAGCTATCGTCACTTCGACATCCACCAAGATTCGTCCTGAAGACGAAATGTTTCTATTGATGAAAACAGCCCGCAATCGTTTCAAAAAAGCCCTTGAATCTGGACAAATTGAAATCATTAACGAGCGTGAATGGAAGCTGCGTTAACATTTAAGAAATAAGTTTATTTACTTACATAAACGAAGAAATTTGTGAAGAAAGTAAGCTACATCTTAGGTCCAAGCACGATACAGATCAGTAAAATTTGGCACAACATATTAGGAGATCGGATCCTAAAAAAGTATTATCATTAAAAGGGGATGTCCCTCGTCACATGCAACTTGACGTGTGGAACATCCCCTTTTCTACTGCCTAAAGCGTCACATAACCTCTCTACTTCACTTCATCCTGCTCTGGCAAAATCAAACTTTCGGCGCCGCCCATATAGGGCCGCAGGGCTACCGGAATGCGAATGCTTCCATCCTCCTGCTGATGATTCTCAAGCAACGGAATCAGGATACGCGGCGATGCCACCGCCGTATTATTCAGCGTGTGACAATAGGCCAACTTACCTTCGGCATCCAGGCAACGAATATTCGAACGGCGAGCCTGAAAATCATGCAGATTCGACGACGAATGGGTTTCCCCATATGCCCCACGGCTCGGCATCCAGGTCTCGATGTCATACTGTTTGTACGTTTTCTGCGACATATCTCCGGTACACACGGCGACAACACGATACGGCAGTTCAAGTAATTGCAGCAATTCCTCCGCGTGTCCCGTAATCTCTTGCAGCATGCGCTCCGATTCTTCCGCATCAGGGGCACAGAGAATGACCTGCTCGACTTTGGCAAACTGATGCACACGGTACAATCCGCGTACATCACGTCCGCCGGAGCCAACCTCACTACGGAAACACGTCGATACCGCGGCCAGCTTCACCGGCTCTTTGACATCGACAATCTCATCCGCATAATACGATACCAGCGGCACTTCAGAAGTTCCCACCAGCCACTTGTTCTCCCCTTCGAGTTCGTAGACCTGATCTCGACCAGTTGGGAAGAATCCAGTGTTCACCAATGCATCTTCCCTGACCATCAGCGGTACCTCCATCGGTGTAAACCCGTGCTTCAGTAGCAGATCTAGCGCAAGTTGCTGTACTGCCCGATGCAATAACAGGCCAGCGCCTTTTAATACATAGCTTCGCGTACCGCCAATCTTAACTCCACGAGGAATGTCGATCAAATCATGCAACTCCCCAAGTTCCACGTGATCTCTGGTGTTATACTCGAACGATGGCACCTCTCCCACACGTCGCAGCTCCACATTATCCGCATCCGACGTGCCTTTCGGGGTATCGGGGGATACGATATTGGGTACCAGCCATTGCAGCTTGGTTACTTCCTCCTGCACAGGGGTAAGCTTCGCTTCCACGTGTTCCAACTGTTCATTAATCTGTTTCACCTGAGCCCGCAAACCCTCGGCCTCTTCGCGATTCCCGGCTTGCATGAGTCTGCCAATGTCTGCGGATAACGTATTGCGTAATCTGCGTCCTTCTTCCGATTCCTGCAAAAGCGCTCTGCGTTCCTCATCCCGCTCTAGCAATGTGCGAATGTTAATCTTGATTTTTTTCCCGTCTGCTGCTGCCTGAACCTCATCTGCATGTGCACGAATCCACTTCATTTCCAACATGGTCACCGTCTCCTTTGGCTGTAAAAATGCAAAGAGCGCCCTCATCCCTTGGGACGAGGAGCGCTCTGCTCGCGGTGCCACCCAACTTGCTGAATCAGGATATCCTGCTTCCAGCCTCTTGGTCCGCGATAACGGGCGGTTCCGGTTAACTTGGGGAAATATCGCTCCCCTGGCGAAAACGCCTCCGAGTTGGATGCTCATCAACGGCATGGTCCGATCTGTAATTGTTGTGTCTCAGTATATACGAACGATAGACCAAATTGCAACCTTTTGTATCGATCAGGAATTCATGGCACAACGTAACCTGTCCTGTTATGATAGACTTTGTCTTCATGATTACGCTTTATTGTGATCCTCAATTTATGTATATATGTAGAAGGAGTTCTTTATGAAAAAATTACTTTGGATCGGGTGTCTCTCCTACTTCCTGATTGGACTTGCCCACGTTGTGCTCGGTTCCATTCTGCCCGTTGCACTTGAACATTACGGCAAAGATTATAGCCAGGGCGGGACATTGATCTTCACTCAATTTGCCGGATTCCTGGGCGGTGTATTGTTATCTCCATGGCTGAACCGACGCTTTGGTAAAAGGGGAGGCCTGTTAATCGCCACAGCGTTGCTCTGTATTGCAGAATTATCCTACATGCTGTTGCCACCATGGGGCTGGATGTTCGTCATCGCACCCGCTGCCGGCTTCGGTTTCGGAATGGTTGAGGCTGTCATTGGCACCATTATCATCGCTGCAATTAAAGACAATACCGCCGTTGCCATGAGCCGACTGGAAGTATTATTCGGGATCGGGGCCATGGCCATGCCGCTCATGGCCAGCGGACTGATTGCTGCCGGATACTGGCGTCTGTCCTTCCTAGTTGTTGCAATCTGCGCAGCGCTGACCTTTGTTTTCTGGGCGAAAGGATCATTTGGAGAGCTGGACAAGGTTCTGGATCAACGGGGGTCAAATCCTGCTTCGGTACATACGAACACTGCCGGAACATCAGGTGAGATACACCCCGCATCTGCAAGTATACCCGGTTCAGCCTATCGCGGACGCAACCTGACTCTTCTGGTTCTATTTGTCTTGTTCTTCTTCCTTTATGTTGGCACCGAGATGAGCCTTGCGAATTTCATGCCAGCAATCCTGATTGAGAAAATGAACATGAAGGAAGCCGGAGCAGCGCTTAGTGTCACCTGTTTCTGGATTGCCATGTCTGTAGGACGTCTCTTCGCGGGATATATCGCAGAGAAATTCCAATACCGCGTCTATGTGCTGTACAGCTGTCTCGCATCTGTTCTTTTGTTAATGGTGTTTCCATTTACAAACCAAATCTGGTCTGCGTTTCTCATCATCTTGCTGCTCGGACTTGCGATGTCAGGCATCTTCTCCATTGCCCTAGTATTCGCCAGTAAACTGCTGCCTGGAACCGAAGAATCCACACCCAGCATTTTGATTGCCTCAGGTGGGGTTGGCGGTGCCATTCTGCCTTTGACCACGGGATGGAGTCTTGATCATCTGGCGGTTAATCAATCTGCATGGATGCTTGCCATCTTTGCAGTTGGCCTGCTTGTCATTAGTGTGATCACGTATCAGTGGCAGAACAAACATGTGGTCGATACAGCGACTTAACAGTTCTGTGTCGATCCAGTCCTGATGATTAGAAATACCTATTATTGAGATTGGAATGTCTACTGTCATGACCTGACGGTGGACATTTTTTTGTGGCGTTACTCTGTTCTAACGAACCTAGCACACGCTATCCCCCTCCATTTCCGCACATTTGAAATCTAACGAATCCTAGAGATCTTATTCTAAATAATCAGCTTCGAATGGAGCTCTTATTGCAGTTTTTTGGCAAAATAACGCCGCTGAGATTCGTTACATTTTTCATTCCCTAAAAACTGGCCTAATAAGGTGTTCTCGATTCGTTACGGTCTTTTCATTTGCACAAGATTGCCCAGGAAATACTTTAGGCCCATTAGAATTACACACTTTTGTTAACAGCAGACATTACATGCCCGTTGCTCTTGATGAATTTAACGAATACATATCGGACGAGTGGCCCCAGAATGATCAACTGATATGGAAGTGCCAGACTGAAGTTACGAGCGATTGTATGAAGTAAGGATACCCCATTTAATGGGTCCGCAAGATACGCTGAAATCATTCCGTACAAAGACATGATCAGAACCATGCTAATCACCATGAAAAATGACATAGCGAGCACGCCCAAGATTTTGTTGGACTTGTCAAAAGGTAAGGAAAATGTAATTTTTTTCGCTAAAGGCCCAACAATAAAGGACTCTACCAGGTGCCAAGTAACCCACTGTGCCATAAATTGAAAGTCATCTTGATGACGATTCCTGTACACATCATTAATCAAAAAACAATCTTTCCTTCTTGCTTATTGGCAATTCTCTCATCCTCTCTGTTTACCTTCGTAAATATCCTTCGTAAATATAGAGATGATAAACCGAAGAAAAATTCAATCTCAAGAGAATACGATTTTTTTCTACAACATAAATTTCCAGAGAAAGGACAGTTTGGATAACGCTGTGATTGCTATTCGTTTGAAGACAGAGCTTTTCTGATTCGTAGATTCTGCTGGATGCTCACCTTTAACCGCAAGTGTACTATGTGCTCGTTTGATATCCATAGCCTCTGTTAATTGGTTGGCGAATGCAGAACCGGAAATGACCACAGCGGATTCCGTATTTAGAAAGGCAGATCTGGGATCAAGATTATACGAACCAACCATGCTGAGGTAATCATCCATGACAAATGATTTGCCGTGTATGGAATAAGGGCCTTCGTATTCATAAATGGCCAGACTGGTATCAAGCAACCATTCCTTAGAGCTTAAGTATCCCGCGAAAGCCAAAGGGTTAGGGGTCTGTTGGATTGAATTCGTCAGCATGACCCATTCTGCTTTTGGATTCATCGACAGATGTACTGCTTTCTCCATTTTCTTGGTAGGAATGGCATATGGCGTCTGAAGGTACACTTTCGACTTTGCTTGATTGGCGAAATGAACAAATGTTCTCCACATGATGGGGTCTTTATACAGCCTTTTAATTGGATTATGAATGAAAGCAACGTGGTCAGAATGAAGCGCTCCTCGGGCCCATTCCTTTGGCAACTCTTTAACAAAAGGATCGCTCTGAGCCTGGGCTGTTTTATATAACTCAGCCAGCTCAGCCAGCTCTTTTAACCCTTTTGCATGATGCTGACGTTTTGCATGTTTTTCTGGTTTGGTGAATGGATGGTTCCATAACCGATCTATATATTGTTTCATTTCAACAACCGTGCTGTTCGTATTATCGTTTGGATTGTAAACAAGGACATCCCGATCAAAAACATAGTCTTTTGGGGGTTGCAACGCCATGTATTTATCACCAATATTTTGGCCGCCAATGATGCCATATGTGTTGTCAACAAGAAGGATCTTGTCATGCAGACGGTTATGCCATGTCCATGGCATAAATAGGTGGAGTGGTTCATAATATCTTAATTCCACATTGGGGTGAGCTGCAATGGCATCTGGAATATCACGCAATTCTCCGCGCATGCTGTGAAAAATCCCGTCTAAAATGATTCGAACATGAACACCCCGATCAGCTGCATCGAATAACGCAGCAAAAAAGAGTTGAGATGTTTTTCCTTTTTGAATGGAGTAATAGGCCAGGTCGATGCTTGTTTTCGCCTCTCGAATGGTCTGGATTCTCACCTGACCCGATTGAAAGCCGTCCTCCAGGAGCATTACGCGATCTGTTGTACTTCCTTCTGTTAACGATTTTTGCATATCCGTATTTTCAATAGCAGATGGAGACGGAACCAAAAATAAAAGGTAAGCTGTGAAAAAAACGTAGGCACTATAACACAGAATCATTGCGATTATGGTTTTTAGGATCATTCGGTACTCCCCCATTTTTATGTAAAAGTAATTATTTGTATAGCAGTACTATCTCCTTTTATCTCTAAATTATGTTGTTTAAATGAATCAAGCTGCTCCGCTCAAGGCCAAACGCTCAAAAACTAATCACCGAAGTGGCTTAGAAGCAAGTAGGCTATGACCCGAAATCCGATGCTTATGCATACAGTCAGCTCTACTTATATGATTCGCCACGTTCCCATCCAGTTCCTGACTGGACACGTTCGACCCGCTGGCCTATAATTACACCTAGTAATGCCCGTAACTTCATAGTTTCCCAGGGGAGTCGGAATTGGCCGGCTGAGAGTGTATCCCACCAAGATACTAACCCTTAGACCTGATCTGGATCATGCCAGCGTAGGAATCGGAGTATATCGAAATGGCACAGCCCTATGGCTGAACGCCACCTCTCTAACGCCTGCACGCGTCCCGGATTACGGGGCGCTTTTTTAATGTTCTTTTATATAGCCAGAGAGCTAAAAAAAAGTGACGTTATCCGGATCATAGCTGGTATAAATCTGTCGATTTATGCAAGAAGCTTGGATATGAAGCCAAGGAGTACCCGTGCCACTGGCCGGACATACCGAAGGAGAGAAATGAAGATGAGATGGCGTAAAATGATGGGCCTGCTGCTCTTGTGCGTACTTCTAGTGGCTGTGGCTGCATGTGGTGGCAAAGAAGCTGCACCTTCAGGAGAAAACGGCAGCAGTAACACCGAAAACAGCAATGAAGGTGACAACGCAGCCCTCAAGGATGTTAAAGTGGTGCTCGACTGGACACCAAACACGAATCATACCGGCTTGTATGCGGCCGTAGATCAAGGTTTTTATAAGGCCGAAGGCTTGAACGTGGAGATTGTTCAACCAGGTGCCGGCGGTGCCGATACGATGGTTGCTTCCAATGAAGTGCCATTTGGCGTAAGTTATCAGGAAAGTGTAACTCAAGCCCGTACACAAGGGGTTCCACTCGTCTCCATCGCAGCGGTTATTCAGCATAATACATCCGGGTTTGCTGCTCCGGCGGATCGGAATATTAAATCACCGAAAGATTTTGAAGGCAAAACTTATGGCGGCTGGGGTTCCCCAGTGGAAGAAGCCGTGATGCAATCCATTATGGAAGGCGAAGGCGCCGACGTATCCAAAGTGAAAAACATTAACATGGGTGATGCCGACTTTTTCACCGCTGTGAAACGGGATATTGATTTCGCGTGGATTTTCTACGCCTGGACGGGGATTGAAGCTGAACTGCGCGGAGAACCGATCGACATGTTATATGTGAAGGATTATTCAGATGCACTGGATTACTACACGCCTGTTCTCGTAACGAACGAGCAGACGATTCAGAACGATCCTGAGCTGGTGAAAGCATTCCTGAAGGCTACTTCGGAAGGATATCAATACGCAATTGATCATCCCGAAGAAGCAGCGAATATCCTGATCAAGGCCGTACCGGATCTGGACAAGGAATTGGTACTGGCAAGCCAGAAATGGCTGAGTCCGAAGTACACGGATGACGCCCCGCGCTGGGGAGAACAGAAACAGGAAGTATGGCAGAACTACACTGACTGGATGTTTAGCAAAAAGCTGCTGGATGAACAGGTCGACGTGAGCAAAGCATATACGAACGCGTTTTTACCCCAATAAAATTTCTCATATAAAACGAACTTAGTATTTACACGAGGACGGAGAGGACAGAAATAACGTGAAAAAGCGAAGCGGTCGCCTTTATCACCGGATTTTCCCTTAGAGAAAGGGAATCAAAAAAATCTGGGGATAACAGCGATTGGAAGGTTATTCTGTCATCGAAGTGGCAAGTGTAACCGTCATTAGTTCATTTTATATATCACGAAAGGAGCCGTGATCTCTCATGGCAAGTACACTACTTAGCATTCAGGTTATTCCGAAAACGCCAAATGGCGAGAACTCTTATCCTTATGTAGATCGCGCCATTGAAGTTATTCAGCAATCTGGCCTGAAATATCAGGTGAACCCGCTCGACACCACGATGGAGGGGGAACTGGAGGAACTGCTGGAGGTTGTCCGCAAAATGCACGAAGTACTCGTCGAGGCTGGCAGCCCAAGCATCATCTCTCAGATCAAAATCGCCCATAGCCCTACTGGCTTCAGCATGGATACCCTGACGGAGAAGTACCGCTAATGAATGCCTATTTCAAAAGTGTATGGCCGCCCTTCGTGGCGGTTATTCTCTTTATAGCGATATGGCAGGGAGCTGTCTCCCTGTTCCATATTGAAAAATGGATGCTACCAGCACCGTCTGATATCGCCCGCGAAGCGGCAACCCAAGCCGAGCGACTTGGCATGCATGCCTCCGCAACCATTCAGTTAACCCTAATCGGATTCGCGGCCGGCACAGCGGTTGGATTACTGATTGCAATGGTGCTGCATTTAGTTCCTTTTCTCAAGTCAGCCCTGTATCCTTTACTTATTCTCAGTCAAAATATCCCGACCATCGCGCTCGCGCCGCTCCTGTTAATCTGGTTCGGGTTCGGCTTGTTGCCCAAGCTGATTACCATCATACTAGTCTGCTTTTTCCCCGTGGCGGTGGCGGCTATGGACGGTTTGACCCGTACAGATGCAGCGATGATGAACTATATGCGCATGGCTGGTGCGAAACGTCACCATATCTTCTGGAAGCTGGAATTACCCCATGCCCTGCCATCCGTGTTCTCTGGTATCAAAATCGCCGCTACCTATAGCGTGATGGGTGCCATCATCGCCGAATGGATTGGTGCAGACAAGGGTATTGGTTATTATATGATGCTGCAAAAGTCAGCTTATCGAACAGATCGCTTATTCGTGGCGATCATGATTATTGTCGCGCTCAGCTTACTGCTCTTCCTGTTCATTGCCCTACTGGAGAAGCTTCTCGTGCGCTGGCGGCCACAGAAGCGGTAGCGACAAGGTCGAACTGTTCATATCAAGAGACGATGGGAAGATAAGGAATATATGATGTAATCTTGTATATTAGGAAGTGATGAGCATATGAATCAGCAACAGGACGAACACGTCCAGCCTGAACGGGGAGCACGCGCATTGGAACCAAAGCACGGTGAAAAACTTCACTCGGCTAATCCTGATCTACCGACAAATACGACTGCTGCTACGGTTCCACCTGCACTGGATGTCGTGGATGTTCATGCATCATTCCGGGAACGACGGAGCAGGCTACCGGTTCTAAACGGCCTGTCCCTGACTGTGAAGCAAGGCGAGTTTGTCGCTATCGTTGGCCCATCCGGCTGTGGCAAAAGCACCCTGTTCCATATCATCGGTGGTTTGCTGAAGCCACAGGAAGGGCAAGTGCTCATGAACGGTCACGATGTTACAGGCCAACGTGGCAAGATCAGTTATATGCCACAACAGCCTGCCCTTTTCCCTTGGCGTACCATTGAAGACAATGTACTGCTTGCTGGGGAAGTAGCTATAGATGCTCCTCCCCGGGCCGAAGCTCTTGCGGAGGCTCGAAAGTGGTTAAGCAGCGTGGGTCTTGCGGGATTCGAACAGGCATACCCGCATATGTTGTCGGGCGGAATGCAGCAGCGTGCTGCATTCCTGCGCGCCCTGCTCAGTCTGCAGGAGCTGATGCTGCTGGACGAACCCTTCAGCGCGCTCGATGCACTGACACGTAGTGACATGCAGCGCTGGCTGCTCGATATCTGGGAACAGAACCGCCGCTCGGTGCTGTTCATCACCCATAATATCGAAGAAGCATTGCTGCTTGCGGATCGGGTCTATGTACTATCCAACCGTCCTGCAACGGTGTTGCATGAGGTACATGTTCCTTTTGATCGCCCCAGACGGGAAGAAATTACGGAGGAATCGGCATTCCTTGAACGTAAACGGCAGATTGCACAGTGGATGAGAGAAGAACAGCAGAAAGCCCGCCTATCCTAATAGCGCGGGTTTTTAAGTTATTATTTTCCTTTAATGGGTGATCCATTATATGAAATCTGACGTACCATAATTAAACTATATATGAACACAAGGAGGATTTCCCTCATGCTTTCTCAAGCTTTCGCTCCATTAATTGATGCTCATATTCACTTGGATCAGTATCCCCCTGACGAACTACGCGAGATGCTGCTATCATTTCCGTCCCAGCAGGTTGAAGCGGTCATTGCGGTATCCATGAATCTGGCCTCTGCCCAGGTCAATCTGGAGCTTGCAAATCAACATCCACGCACCATATATCCGGCCTTCGGTTTTCATCCGGAACAGGAACTGCCATCCGCTGCAGAGATGGACCTGTTCTTCCAATGGATCGAGAAGCATATGGGACAAGCCACAGCCATCGGAGAAGTCGGCCTTCCCTATTACAATCGTCTGGAGGCTGAGCAGGCAGGACAGCGCTTCGATCAGAGCGGGTATATCGAGCTGCTTGAACGGTTCATCCAACTCGCGAAAAAGCATAACAAACCGCTTGTCCTTCATGCCGTATACGAAGATGCGGATATCGTCTGTGATCTGCTGGAGCAAAATCATTTCCGACGCGCACACTTCCACTGGTTCAAAGGGTCCCGCGAAACGGTAAGACGCATGGCAGACAACGGTTATTTCATCTCCTTCACGCCGGATATTCGTTATGAAGAAGAGATTCGTGAACTCGCCCGGCAGTATCCAGTAGAACAAGTCATGGCCGAGACCGACGGACCTTGGCCCTTCGAAGGGCCGTTTCAGGGACGAATGACACACCCTGCCATGACCAGACAAGTCATTCAGGCATGGAGTGAGATCACCGGCATGGGAACCGAACGGGCCGCCCGTCTCTTTTATCAAAATACAAAGCGTTTCTACGGCTTAACTTGATTACAGTCAAGTAATTGCAAGCACTCTCACTTGCCCGTGCCCACACAACACAAAAAAGCCAGTCGTTTTCACCCCGACTGGCTTCTAATCTACATATATATAAGTGGAACAAAATTTTTACCTTCCGTTCAACTTAACGCTTCAAAAATCCCTTGCCTTCCAGGAACGGTCTCACCTGCAAACGTGTCGGCTCAGTCAGACGCTTCGCCATCAGTTCGGACCATGGGGTCGTTCGTTCTCCATTGGTCCGTTCTTTCATGTACGCGGTTGTAGTCTCATCATACTGCTCAACACCTTGGAGGCTCTGCTCGGCATTATAACGATTATGATGCAGAACGGCCTTCAATGGCAGGCGTGGCCGAATTCCCGTTTCCTGATCTGCAACACCAATACACATGCCGTACACCGGATATACCCCCTCCGGTAATCCCAACAGCTCAGCGACTTCTTCTATCCGGGTACGAAGCCCGCCAATATATACGATTCCGAAGCCAAGAGATTCGGCTGCAAGAGCGGCATTCTGGGAAGCCAGTGCAGCATCAATCGTGGCTACCATGAAATTCTCGGTCGAATCGGCATACGATTCCTTCTCAGGAAGATGACGTTTCGCAGCATCACTCAGCCGGTACAGATCGGCACACCATACGAGAAACACCGGGCATTCATTGATGTAGGCCTGATTGCCTGCCAGTTCAGCCAGCTTGGCTTTTTGCTCCGATTCAGTCACAGCTATCACGGTATAAGCTTGTACACTACTTGAAGAGGAAGCCATCTGCCCTGCCGATACAATGGCTGCAAGCTGCTCATCACTTACCGGGTCAGGTTTAAATTTTCGTACAGAACGGTGTTTCATCATCAAATCAATGGTTTCATTCATGGCGGTTCACTCCCAATCCTCGAAGTACGAACTCAATTGTCTGCTCCGCGAGCTCGTCTGTATTCATATGTTGATAATCAAAGCCAAATCGTGAATTCTTGGCCCGTTTGTGCGCCAAAGCCACACCCATAACCTGAAGCATTGCATAAGATACGGACTCGATTTGGAATAATCCCTGGTCTTTTCCTTCTTGCAGCAGTTCCCTCACACGTGTCCAGACGGGGTCCAGAAAACGAAATACGGTAGCTGTGCGATGTGTACGCAGTGTAATTTCAAGCTGCACAATATCGCTCATCTCCCGATCTGTCATCGTGAACTTCACAACTTCACCAATAATTCGTCGGATACCTTCCACAGGCGAGGACATGGACTCTTCAGCCAGCGAGTTCATCATATGATCGGGGAAGAAATGTTCGAATAATGCCTCGAACACCTTTTCTTTTCCGCCAAAATGGTATGAGACCAGTGACACGTTCGCACCCGCCTCATCACAGATTTGACGAACACTCGTCCCGTCATACCCTTGCTGTGCAAAAAGCTTCTTGGCTGCAAGCAGTATCCTCGTTTTGATATCCAACTCCGGTTCCGTCATTCCGTCCCGCTCCCTCTTGTCCGTTCATTTCCTCTGCTTCAGCTCAAGGGCTGTAGTCAGGTACTGTATCTGTCTATTATATTACACCAAGCACCCCGATGAAAATCATCGGGGTGCTTGTCCTATCTCTGAAGCCGTTACATGCATCTGTTGTATTAGTTGTGTGCTTGAACCGGGCGTGGTGCACCAGCTGGCATGCGTTGTTTTTTCAACAACGTCACGACCAGTGACAAAGCAACTGCTACCAAAAGTACAATGACGATAGATCCTGCAGCAGACTGAACTCCTGGGCCTCCCAATTGCACGCTCAGAATACCCTGAACGGCGTATGTTGCAGGCAGGTACTGCCCAATGCCGCTATAGAAGCTGTTCAGCAATTCACGCGGTACCATAGCACCGGAAGATACCAGCTGCAAGGACAGTGAGATGATGTTGAACAGACTTCCTGCCGGTCCGAAGCAGATCAGGAAGAACTGGGAGAAGAACATGAACGTGCACAGGAAGAGCGCCTGGAACAACCAGAACGCGACGAATCCTTGTGCAATCTGTCCTCCCAGTGCCACGATCAGCGATGATCCCAACAAGGAAACGACCAATGCAGAACCCACGTTAATGACAACTCTCGCGCCAAACAAAGTCAAGCGGGAATAGGTAGATGACAGCATACCCATGGCTGTCTGAAGATTCATCCCCATGATCATGGCACCTACATAGGAAGCCAGTACCATCATCATCGGCACCATCTGATTATTCATCCCATTAACCGGGTTGATGGACGTTGTTGTTCCTTCCACTCGGGTAGCCAGGTTCGCAGCGGCTTCAGCAGCCTGATCGGCAGGCGCGCCTGAAGCGGTTAACACCGTCTGTACCCCTTGTGCTGTAGCTTGTTTGTTAATCGTGTTTGTCACACTCTGTGACACACCTTGCATCATGCTTTTAATCGTAACCGGGTTCGCTTCATTAATAGTGTATCTAATCTCGGCGGTTGAGCCAGCCGTCTGAAGCAATTCGTTAAATCCAGCCGGGATATCCAGTACCATGTGTACTTTGTGATGATTCAGCTGGTCCAACGCTTCAACCGCATTCAGATTGGCTACGGTGTGGAAAGGCAGTGTTCCTGCGAGCGATTCCGCTATGCCTTTGGACATTTCACCGTCCTCGTTCACAATCGCAACCGTCAATTCTTTTGCACGGTCATTTACTCCAGAATATGCGGTCATCCAGATCACGCTAAAGATCACTTGGAACATAAGTGCTGTTACGATCCCTACAATCACTGGCGGTTTTTTAAACAATGTACGTAAAGCCTGTAACATAAAAGGTGTCCTCCATTACTCAAAATAGTTCTAATTTGATTTAAACAGTTGTTTGAATCAAACGATCGTTTAAATTTTATGTGAATATGACCATATTGTCAACTCATTTTTGAAATATTCAGAAAATATAAGCTTTATTCATGAATGCAATTAATCCATTTTCACAAAAGAGCATAATGCTAACTTTTCTCCATAGAAAAGAACATCTAGACCAACGATTCAGCCCATACCTCTCCTGGCGATTCAAACTGTTTTATCTCAACAAAAAACACGGTCCGCCTTTAGCGAACCGCGCATGTATTATCCTCATTTTATTACAATGAGGCGTTGAATATATCTGTAAACATGGGTCGTTCAGCCATTTCTATTCAGCTTCATGCGTTGCAGACGCAGCGCATTCAGGACAACCGACACGGAGCTGAACGCCATCGCCGCCCCTGCCAACCATGGAGCCAAGAAGCCAACTGCCGCAATGGGAATACCAATAACGTTGTATCCGAGTGCCCAGAATAAGTTTTGTTTGATGTTACCCATCGTGCGCCGGCTCATCTCAATCGCATCTGCAATGCTGTTCAGATCACCACGCATCAATGTAATATCTGCCGCTTCCATCGCTACATCCGTTCCTGTTCCAATGGCCATTCCGATATCAGCAGTAGCGAGTGCTGGAGCATCATTAATACCGTCACCTACCATTGCAACTTTCAGGCCACTGTCCTGAAGTTTCTTCACTTCCGCAGCTTTACCTTCGGGAAGAACCTCAGCCAGAACTTTACCGATCCCTG
>Ga0209437_100758_pt1 | contig 15571 bp, 13 predicted proteins | sample AraplaL_Cvi_mTSA_FD_184266 | JGI IMG/M metagenome (GOLD analysis project Ga0209437, IMG submission 184266) | Arabidopsis root microbial communities from the University of North Carolina, USA - plate scrape CL_Cvi_mTSA (SPAdes) (version 2) | ecosystem: Host-associated > Plants > Roots > Endosphere...
GTTGTGGAACAGCCTGTTCGGCCAGAGCGTGGCCGACTAGGCCAATCCAGGACGAAAAAAAACCGGGGCAAGCCCCGGTTTTTTCATGCGCCTGGCAGGATCACTTGGCGTTCATCAGCGCCACGGTGGTGTCCAGCATGCGGTTGGAGAAGCCCCACTCGTTGTCGTACCACGACGACACCTTCACCAGGCGACCCGACACCTTGGTCAGGGTGGCGTCGAAGTTCGACGATGCCGGGTTGTGGTTGTAGTCCACCGACACCAGCGGCGCGGTGTTGTAGGTCAGCACGCCAGCCAGCGGGCCGGAGTCGGCCGCCGCCTTCATCAGGGCGTTGACTTCGTCCACGGTGGTGTCGCGCTTGGCGATGAAGGACAGGTCGACGATGGAGACGTTGATGGTCGGCACGCGGATCGCGAAACCGTCCAGCTTGCCGTTCAGCTCAGGCAGCACCAGGCCGACCGCGGCGGCGGCGCCGGTCTTGGTCGGGATCATGGACTGGGTGGCCGAACGGGCGCGGCGCAGGTCTTCGTGCATCACGTCGGTCAGCACCTGGTCGTTGGTGTAGGCGTGCACGGTGGTCATCAGGCCGTTTTCCAGGCCGATCGCGTCGTTCAGCGGCTTGACCAGCGGGGCCAGGCAGTTGGTGGTGCACGACGCGTTCGAGATCACGGTGTCGGTGGCTTTCAGCACGTGCTGGTTGACGCCGTACACGATGGTCGCGTCCACATCCTTGCCGCCCGGGGCCGAGATGATGACTTTCTTGGCGCCGCCCTTCAGGTGGGCCGAAGCCTTTTCCTTGGTGGTGAAGAAGCCGGTGCATTCCAGCACCACGTCCACGCCCAGCTCGCCCCATGGGATTTCAGCCGGATTACGCTGGGCGAACACGCGGATCTTGTCGCCGTTCACGATCATGTTGTCGCCTTCCACTGCGACGGTGCCGGGGAACTTGCCGTGGGCGGTGTCGTAGCGGGTCAGGTGGGCGTTCGATTCGGCGTTGCCCAGGTCGTTGATCGCAACGATCTGGATATCCTGCTTTTTGCCGCCTTCGTAGAAAGCGCGCAGCACATTGCGGCCGATGCGGCCATAACCGTTGATTGCAACTTTGATCGTCATACTTTGCTCCTGGTTAGAAATGAGTACTACAACAAGCAATAATTATAATTAGGCAATGACAGATTTGACTTTGGCCACCACGTTCTCCACCGTGAAGCCGAAGTGCTTGAACAGCACGCCTGCGGGGGCCGATTCACCGAAGGTATCGATGCCGACCACTGCGCCTTCCAGGCCGACGTACTTGTACCAGAAATCGGTCACGCCGGCTTCGATTGCCACGCGTGGCACACCCCGGGTCAGCACGCTGGCCTTGTAGGCGGCGTCCTGACGGTCAAATACGTCGGTCGACGGCATGGACACCACGCGGGCCACGATGCCTTCGCCGGCCAGCGCCGAGGCGGCGGCCTGGGCCAGTTCGATTTCCGAGCCGGTGGCGATCAGGGTCACCTGGGCGTCCACCGCTTCGCGCAGCACGTAGCCGCCGCGGGCGATGTCGGCGATCTGCTGCGCGCTGCGCTCCTGGAACGGCAGGTTCTGGCGCGAGAAGATCAAGGTGCTCGGACCGTCGTTGCGCTTGACTGCCTGCTCCCATGCCACGGCCGATTCGACCGTGTCGCATGGACGCCAATTATCAAGATTCGGGATCAGGCGCAGGCTGGAAACGTGCTCGACCGATTGATGGGTCGGACCGTCTTCACCGAGGCCGATGGAATCGTGGGTGAACACGAACAGCGCGCGCAGCTTCATCAGCGCCGCCATGCGCAAGGCATTGCGGCTGTAATCGGAGAAGGTCAGGAAGGTCGCGCCAAACGGAATGTAGCCGCCATGCAGGGCGATGCCGTTCATGATCGCGCTCATGCCGAATTCACGCACGCCGTAGTTGATGTGGTTGCCGGCGACGTCGGCGCGCACGGCCACCGATTCCTTCCAGTTGGTCAGGTTGGAACCGGTCAGGTCGGCCGAACCGCCGAGGAATTCAGGCAACACCTGTGCGTACGCCTGAATGGCGTTCTGGCTGGCCTTGCGGGTGGCGATGGTTTCTTTCTTCTCGATGGTGCTGGCGATGTAAGCCTGCACTGCGGCGTCGAAACCGGCCGGCAGTTCGCCCTTCAGGCGGCGCACCAGCTCTGCGGCTTCGGTCGGGTATTTGGCCTGGTAAGCCTGGTACAGCTTGTTCCAGTCGGCTTCCAGTTGCTGGCCTTGCGCCTTGCCGTCCCATGCGGAATAGATGTCGGCAGGGATTTCGAACGGCGCCGAAGTCCAGCCCAGCGCTTCACGCACGGCGGCGACTTCCTTGTCGCCCAGTGCCGCGCCGTGGACCTTGTCGGTGCCGGCCAGGTTCGGCGAACCCTTGCCGATCACGGTCTTGCAGCAGATCAGGGTCGGCTTGTCGGCCAGCTTGGCTTGATGGATGGCGGAGTTGACCGCTTCGACATTGTGGCCGTCGACTGCAGGGATGACGTTCCAGCCGTAGGCTTCGAAACGCTTCGGGGTGTCGTCCTTGAACCAGCCTTCAACCTTGCCGTCGATGGAGATGCCGTTGTCATCGTACAGCACGATCAGCTTGGACAGGCGCAGCGTGCCGGCCAGCGAGCAGGCTTCGTGCGAGATGCCTTCCATCAGGCAACCGTCGCCGACGAAGGCGTAAGTGTAGTGATCGACTACCGCCAGGTCGGGCTTGTTGAATTCGGCGGCGAGCAGCTTTTCAGCCAGCGCCATGCCGACGGCATTGGTGATGCCCTGGCCCAGCGGGCCGGTGGTGGTTTCCACGCCCGGCGTGATGTGGACTTCCGGATGGCCGGCGGTCTTGGAATGCAGCTGGCGGAAGTTCTTGATCTCTTCCATCGACAGGTCGTAGCCGGTCAGGTGCAGCAAGGCGTATTGCAGCATCGAGCCGTGGCCGTTGGACAGCACGAAACGGTCGCGGTTGGCCCATTGCGGATTCGACGGATTGTGGCGATAGTGCTTGGCCCACAATGCGACTGCGATTTCCGCCATCCCCATCGGCGCGCCTGGGTGTCCTGAGTTTGCTTTCTGTACTGCGTCCATTGCCAGCGCGCGGATCGCGTTGGCCATCTTGTCGGTAGGGAGTGTGGAAGTCATGTCGATGTCAAAGAGTTGCGGATTGCGGTCGAACTACGCCGTTATGAACAAATCAGAGCGAACGTGCGCATGTCGGATACCTTGCCGGTCGGCCCGGATGAACTCCCGGAACGAGCCAGACTGAGCCAACTATTTTACCAGAGACCAGCCTGAAGAATTAAAATCGACCCGTGCTCACGGTGCATTGCGGCATGTCAAAAAACAATTTTTTACGCCTTTTTGTCATCGCAGCAGCCTGAATCGCCTCAAATCGTTGCCAATCGCCATTTTTCTATCGGATCCGCCCAGCTCATGCCCCGCTTTTACTGCCCCGACTCCCTGGCCATCGGCACCACGCTGGCCCTGCCCGATCAGGTCGCGCACCACGTCCAGGTGATCCGGATGCAGTTGGGCAATCCGATCACGCTGTTCAACGGCCAGGGCGGTGAATATACGGCGGTCATCACCCAGATGGAAAAGAAGCGCGTGCACGCCGAGGTCAAGACATTCTCGCCGCGCGAAGCCGAACTGCCGTACGCCGTCACGCTGGCGCAAGCGCTGCCCGAAGCCTCCAAGATGGACTGGATCATCGAAAAAGCCATGGAACTGGGCGTGGCCGCCATCCAGCCGCTGGCGGCGCAACGTTGCGTTGTGCGCCTCAACAGCGAACGCGCCGAAAAGAAGCAGAGCCACTGGCAAGGCATCGTCCAGGCCGCCGCCGAGCAAAGCGGCCGCAACCGCCTGGCGCATCTGGCGCCGCTGACCGAATTCAACAGCTGGATCGCCCAAAGCGACCTGCACAAGCGCATCCTGCTGTCGCCGCGTGGCGAACAATCCTTGTCCGACTGGGCGCGCCATCATCCGGCGCAGGCGCTGAGCCTGGTGATCGGCCCGGAAGGCGGCTTTACCGAAGCGGAAGAAAATCTTGCCTGCGCCCAAGGCGCGCTGATGCTGTCCATGGGACCGCGCGTGCTGCGCACCGAAACCGCCGGCCTGAGCGCATTGGCGGCGATCAACGCGATCTGGGGCGAGATGTAGGCGACTTGCCGGCCAGCGTCGCATCAGGGAAAAAAGAAGCAAAGTCGGGGCCGGAAAGGAGGGATATCCCCACATCCTTCGACAACGTGGAGGGGATTCAATTCGTTGCCTCTGCAGCCGTTCCGGCAATGTCGGTTCCTCGCCGGACGTTCCACCACCTCAATTCAGGAGAATCTCATGGGCTTGTTCGACAGCGTACTTGGCGCACTCAATATCAATGCAAACGGCAATGCAACCGGCGGTGATCCCAGAGCGGCGTTGATCCAGGCAGTGCTGGGCATGCTCGCCAACAATCAATCCGGCGGCGCGGGCACGCTGAGCGGGCTTGGAGGATTGGGCGGCTTGCTCGGCACCCTGCAAAATGCCGGCCTCGGCCAGATCGTCGAATCATGGATCGGCACCGGCCAAAACCAAGCGATCTCCGGCGATCAGCTGGGGCAAGCGTTGGGCGACGATCAGTTGAACGGCCTGGCCCAGGCAACCGGCATTCCGCAAAACGATATTGCCGGCCATCTGGCCCAGATTCTTCCCGGTCTGGTCGATCACCTGACGCCGGACGGCCAGGTGCCGCAATCAGGCGGCGACCTCGGTTCGGAAATCGGCAATCTGCTGGGCGGCTTCCTCGACAACAAGTCTGCCTGAACGCGGACGCAGCCACGCGCCACTGATCTGTAACGAAACGGATCACCGCCTGCACCAAAATCTGGTGCAGGCACCAGATTGGCATGCTTGAACGCGCCAATCAAACGCATTTCCCTCATCGCTGAGCAAGTCCGGCCCCACTCCCCTCCGATATCAGCACGCCTATCTGGCGCCGAAAATGCCGCCAAACAGGCGGCGGCAAGCCGCGCCATCACTTTCCAGCCCTCCGCCGAACCGACTCAAAACCCAGCTGGCACGCTACCTGCTTAATATTTTTCATCTTGTATTCAAGAATGAATATATAAATGTCAGCAAACACTCTGCCCCATTACGCATCCGCCCCGCAGCGGACCATCGCCGATTTACTGGCCTCCTATCGCGCCGGCAGCCTCAAGCCGAGCAAGCTGATCGGCGACCTGTTGACACAGATCGATCAGTCCGACCGCACCGAGGTCTGGATCCATCGCGTGTCCGCCAAGACCCTCAAACAGCAGGCGGCGGCGCTCGATCTGATGCTGCAAATCAAGGGCGAAGCGGTGTTCGAATCACTGCCGTTATTCGGTATCCCGTTTGCGGTGAAAGACAACATTGACGTCGCCGAACTGCCGACCACTGCTGCCTGCCCCGAATTCAGCCATGTGCCGCAAGTCAGCGCCACGGCGGTCGCGCGCTTGCAGAAAGCCGGCGCGCTGCTGATCGGCAAGACCAACCTCGACCAGTTCGCCACCGGCCTGGTAGGTGTGCGTTCGCCCTACGGCGCGGTGCGCAACGCGCTGCAACCAGAATATGTGTCGGGCGGCTCCAGCTCCGGTTCTGCCGTCGCGGTCGCACTGGGGCAAGTGCTGTTCTCGCTCGGTACCGACACCGCCGGCTCGGGGCGCGTGCCTGCGGCCTTCAACAACCTGGTCGGCCTCAAGCCCACGCGCGGCCTGCTCAGCGGCAGCGGCATGGTCCCGGCCTGCCGCACGCTCGATTGCATTTCCATCTTTGCGCATGACGTCGCCGACGCCTGGCGGGTGCTGCAAAGCGCGGCCGGCTTCGATGCCGCCGATGCCTACTCGCGCACGCCGGCCATGCTCGGCGTCAAGCGTCGCGGCTATCGCATTGCGGTACCAGCCAAGCCGGAGTTCTATGGCGACGACCAGGCCCGGCTGGCGTTCGAACAGGCCTTGGAAAAAATCGCATCCATGCCCGGCGTGAGCATCACACGCATACCTTTCGATGCGTTCACCGATGCCGCCCAATTGCTTTACCAGGGCCCGTGGGTGGCGGAGAGACGCGCGGCGCTGGGAGATTTTTTCGACACGGACAACGCGGCGATCCATCCGGTGGTCCGAGAAATCACCGCGCAAGCCGACAAATTCAGCGCAGTCGATGCGTTCAATGCTCAATACCGTCTGGCCGAGTTGCGCCGCGAAGCGGAAACCCTGCTGCAACAGACCGACCTGCTGCTGGTGCCGACCACCACCACGATGCCGACCATTGCCGAGGTGGAAGCAGACCCCATCGTGCGCAATTCGCAACTCGGCTACTACACGAATTTCGTCAACCTGATGGACATGGCGGCGCTGGCGATTCCCGCCGTTTGGCGCAAGGACGGTTTGCCTGCCGGGATCACGCTGATCGGCCCGGCGGGCTCCGACCATCTGCTGGCCGAAGCCGGCGCGCAGTTTCAACAACTGCTGGGCGGCGCGGCGCAGGCCGACGCCGTGGCCGCAGCGCCGCTGCCCTTCAATGAAGCGACCGTCAAAGTCGGCGTGGTCGGCGCGCATCTGAGCGGCCAGCCGCTGAACTGGCAGTTGCTGGAAGCCGGCGCGCGCCTGCATGCCAGCACCAGCACCAGCAAGCACTACCGACTTTACGCGTTGGCCAACACCACACCGGCCAAGCCGGGATTGGTGCGCACCAATGACGAGGACGGCGCCGCCATCCTCACTGAAGTCTGGGAAATGCCGCTGCGCAATTTCGGCAGCTTTGTCGCGGCGATTCCCGCGCCGCTCGGCATCGGCACGATGGAGCTGGCCGACGGCAGCAGCGTCAAGGGCTTCATCTGCGAACCGGCGGCGCTGGACAACGCCCGCGACATTACCGGCTACGGCGGCTGGACCGCCTACCTCGCTGCAAAGATCTGATTGTTTTTCCGACCTCACCTTACGGAGCCAGCATGAAAAAAACAGCAACCAACGTCAATCCAGGCTGCGCATCGGCCAAGGCGGAGTCGCCGCAACGTCGCCGCTTTCTCGGCACTGCCGGCACCGTAGCAACCACTCTGGCCCTGGGCGGTGCACCGGCCATCCTGCGCGCGCAAAGCGTGCCGATCCGGATCGGCTACTGGCCCGTGGCCGCCGGATTGCCTTTCTACGCCGCAGTGGAAGCCGGCTACTTCAAGGAAGCCGGTCTCGACGTGCAACCGATTAAATTCGCCGGTGCGCAGCAGGTCATGGAAGCGATGCTGTCGGGGCGCGCCGACGGTTCGGCCAATGGCACCGGCGCCGGCAACCTGGCCATCGGTGAAATCGCCCAGCCGGGCCTGTTCAAGATCTTCGCGACGAATCCGAGCAATGCGCAATACGTGCTCGACGAGTTCCTGGTGCCCAAGGACAGCACCATCAAATCGATCGCCGAACTCAAGGGCAAGAAGGTCGCCTCCGGTCCCGGCATCCAGAACGTCACACTGGCCAAGACCGTGCTCGAACGCGCCGGCGCGACCGGCGCCACCGTCACCGAACTGCCGATCGGCCAGCACGTCGCCGCCCTCGCCGCCAGCCAGGTCGATGCGGTCTACACGCTCGAACCGACCGGCACCGTCGGCCGCATGAACAACACCACCCGCGTGCTCGAAGCCGGCGTCATCGCCAAGTACATCCTCGGCAATCCGACGGCGCCATGGCATGGCGGCGCAGCGGCGCTGACCACGGAGTTCATCAAGAAGCATCCGGCCGAGACCAAGAAATATATTGCCGCCTACGCGCGCGGCATCGAACTGATCCGCAAGTCGCCGGACAAGGCGCGGCCTTACCTCAAGGGCTACACCGCCATCGAAGGCTCGCTCACCAATGAAGTGCCGCTGGCGTCCTACATGCTCTACAACGAGTTCAAGGCCAGCGACGTCGCCTACTTCCAGAAGTTCTACGACCTGTTCGTCGACAAGGGCATCTTCGCCTCGCGCGTGATGGTGGATTCACTTCTTTACAAGGGTTGATCATGGCCGACTCCATCACTGCCGACGGCGCCGCCAAGACGGCCACCGCTGCCCAGGCCTCCGAAATCAAGGCTGCACCAGCGATCAAGAAACGCCGCACGCCGCCGTCCTTCAGCAAGCTCCTGCCTTTCATCGGCCCGATCGCCCTGTTCATCATCTGGGACCTGGTGGTGCGTGCCGGCTGGATCAAGGCGATCCTGTTGCCCACGCCTGCGGCGACGCTGATCACGCTGGTCAACGGCCTCGCCGGCGGTCCGCTGCTGATGGATTTTCTGGTGACGGTGATGCGCACGCTGGAGGCCTTCATCATCGCGGCGGTGGTTGGCGTGCCGCTCGGCGTCCTGCTGGGCAGCAACGAACGCGCCTATCGCAGCGTGGAGTTCCTGATCGACTTCTTCCGCTCGACGCCGTCGTCGGCGTTGATCCCGCTGTTCCTGCTGATCTTCGGCGTATCGGACATCAACAAGGTCGCCATCGCAGCCTTCGGCGCGCTGCTGATCGTGCTGTTTAACAGCGCCTACGGCGTGCTCAACGCACGCAAGCAACGCGTCATGGCGGCCAAGGTCATGGGCGCGTCGCGCTGGCAGATCTTCAAGGACGTGCTGCTGTGGGAAAGCCTGCAACCGACCTTCGTCGGCCTGCGCAGCGCGGTGTCGATGGCGCTGGTGATCGTGATTGTCGCCGAGATGTTCATCGGTTCCGAAAACGGCCTTGGCCACAAGATCATCGACGCGCAGCAAGTGTTGAATGTCCGCGAAATGTATGCCGCCATCCTGGCCGCCGGCGCGCTCGGCTATGCCTTGAACGTGGTGTTCATCGTGATCGAAAAACGTATCGTCCACTGGAGCGGAAGATGAGCGTCGTCATTTCCCCGAAATTGAAGCATGAAGAGCCGGTCGTCCCTTTCGTTCCCGGTCCTCCCGGCACCCACATCACGATCCGCGGGCTGACCAAATATTTCGCCGGCTGGCCCTTGTACGAGGACTTCAATCTCGACATCCCCAAGGGCAAGATCGTCTCCGTGTTCGGCCCCAACGGCTGCGGCAAGTCGACGCTGATCAACATGATTGCCGGCCTGATTCCGATCGACGCGGGCCAGATCCTGTTCGACGGCAAATCGCTGGCCGACACCAAGATCGGCTACGTGTTCCAGAACTACCGCGAAGCGATGTTCCCGTGGCTGCGCACCATCGACAACATCGCCTATCCGCTCAAACTGGAAGGAAAATCCAAGGCCGAGATCAACCGCCGCGTGGAAGAGCTGGTCGCCTCCTTCGACGTCAAGTTCGACCTCAACCGCTATCCATACGAGATGTCGGGCGGCCAGCAACAGACTGCCTCGATCATGCGCGCGCTGGCGCCGGGGCCGGAGGTGCTGTTCCTCGACGAACCGTTCTCCGCGCTGGACTTCGAAATGACCCTGTTCATCCGCGAAAAGCTGCAGGAAGTCTTCATGCAGACCGGCACGACCATGATGCTGGTCTCGCACGATCTGGAAGAAGCGGTCTACCTCGCCGACGAAATCCTGCTGCTGACCAAGCGCCCGACCAAGGTGGCACACATCCTGCATTACGACGATGCCCGCCCGCGCACGGTAGAGACGCTGACGCAGCCGCGCTTCATTGATGCCAAGAAGATGAGTCTGGAGATCTTCCAGACGGAAGTGCGGCGCGAAGCCACGGCCCAGCCGCCGAAGTAATTCACCAACACGTTTTTCAGCACCACTTTGCCAACAACACCACCAACGTTTCCCTGACTGGAGCCAAAGATGAACAACCGTCGTGACTTTCTCAAACTGAGCGGCGCCGCCGCGCTGGGGGCAGCATTTCCATTGGACCTGCTGGCTGCCGCGCCACTGACGATCGGCTTCATCTATGTCGGCGCGCGCGACGATTTCGGCTACAACCAGTCGCATGCGCAAGCCGCAGCCATCATCAAGAAGCTGCCTGGGATCAAGGTCATCGAAGAAGAAAAAGTGCCGGAAACCGTGGCCGTGCAAAAGACCATGGAAGCGATGATCCAGCAGGACGGCGCGTCGCTGATCTTCCCGACGTCGTTCGGCTACTTCGATCCGCATGTACTGAAAGTCGCAGAGAAATACCCCAAGGTACGCATCGCCCACTGCGGCGGCCTGTGGACCCAAGGCAAACACCCGCTCAACGTCGGCAGCTTCTTCGGCTACATCGAAGAGTGCGAATACCTGTCCGGCGTGGTTGCCGGCCACATGAGCAAAACCAAAAAGCTGGCCTTCATCGCCGCCAAGCCGATCCCGCAGGTGCTGCGCAATATCAACGCCTTTACCCTGGGCGCGCAGTCGGTTGATCCGTCGATCACCACCCGCGTGATCTTCACCGGCGACTGGTCGCTGCCGGTCAAGGAAGCAGAAGCCGCCAACAGCCTGATCGACCAGGGTTGCGACGTCATCACCTGTCACGTCGACGGCCCCAAGGTCATCGTCGAAACCGCCGAGAAGCGCGGCATCATGACCTGCGGCTACCACGCCAGCCAGGCCGCGCTCGCGCCCAAGGGCTACCTCACCGGCGCCGAATGGAACTGGGCCACGCCTTACACGGAAATCGTCAAGGCCACGCTGGAAGGCAAGCCGATGATCAACTTCCTGCGCGGCGGCCTCAAGGACAACTTCGTCAAGATGTCGCCTTACGGCGCCAACGTCAGCGCCGCCGCCAAGAAGAAAGCCGACGACGTCAAGGCGCAAATGCTGGCCGGTAAATTTCAGATCTTCAAGGGTCCGATCAAGGACAACAAGGGCGCAGTCGTTATCCCGGCCGGCACCACACAAGTGCAGACCGACGTCGCGCTGGAGAAGATGAATTATCTGGTGGCCGGCGTCGTCGGTCAGGTATGAAAACTGCTTAACGCCATGTGAGGAAGTAGCGCGTTGCGGCGACGGAAATGTATCGCCGCAACGCGCGCTAACTGCATCCAATTTCTTCGCCATTCCTTGTTCATTGATCGCCATGACCACACACGACCGCGCGGAAAACAGTGTTTTCATCCTGCAGCTGAAGGCCCGCATCGGCATCGCACTGGCGCCGGTATTATCGACGCTGTGCGCATTGGCCGGCGCACTGTTGCTGTTCGTGTTGTTCCTTCTGGTGCAGGGCAAGCCGGCGACGGAAGCCTGCCTGCTGATTTTCCAGGGTGCGTTCGGCTCGATGTTCGCCTGGCAGAATACCTTGCAGCGCGCCGCGCCCTTGCTGTTGACGGCGCTGTGCGTGGCGCTGCCGGCACGCGTCGGCCTGATCGTCATCGGCGGTGAAGGCGCGCTGGCGATGGGCGGTTTGTTTGCGGCTGTACTTCCCTCTTTCCTGCCGGCGCTGTCGCCGTGGATCATGTTGCCGGCGATGGCGATCGTCGCGATGATCGCCGGCGGCCTCTGGATCGCCCTGTGCGGCGCCTTGCGTCAATGGCGCGGCGTCAACGAGACCATTTCCAGCCTGCTGCTTTCCTACATCGCAGTTGCCTTGTTCAAACATCTGGTGGAAGGTCCTCTGCGTGATCCCGCCAGTCTCAACAAACCTTCCACGTTGCCGCTGCCCGACGCCTATCTGATCAATCCTCTGCCCGGCCTCGACGTGCATTGGGGTCTGGTCTGGGGCGCACTGGCTTGCGTGGCGGCGTGGATTTTCCTGCGCCATAGCGTCATCGGCTTTGCCATGGCGATCGCCGGGGGCAACGGTCGCACGGCGCGACTGGTCGGCCTGCCGGTCAATCGCCTGGTCGTGATCGCCTGCGCCATGGGCGGCGCTGCAGCAGGGCTGGCCGGCATGTTCGAAGTCACGGCCGTGCATGGCAGCGCCAACAGCGCACTGCTGGCGGGCTACGGATTCAGCGGCATCTTGGTGGCCTTCGCGGCCCGTCAGAATCCGCTCGCCATTATCGTCTGCGCGATCGTCATCGGCGGCGTCGAAGCCAGCGGCAGCCTGCTGCAACGCCGCCTCGACCTGCCCGACGCCACCACGCTGGTGTTGCAGGGACTGCTGTTCTGCAACCTGCTGGCCTGGGAAGCCATCACCGGTCGTCTCGGCACATTGAAGACCCGCTGGCAGCAGCAGGCGCAACCGCTGCCGACCAATGTTGCGGAGACCAGCCATGTCTGATTTCGATTTCACCACGCTGTTGCTGGCCTTGTTCGCCGGCGCCATCCGGGTCGGCACACCGTTCCTGTTCGTCAGCCTCGGCGAATGCCTGACCGAAAAAGGCGGCCGCGTTAACCTCGGCCTGGAAGGTATCCTGGTCTGCGGCGCGATGACCGGTTATGCGGTGTCGTTCTTCTCCGGCTCGGCCTGGCTGGGCGTGCTGGCGGCAGGCTGCTCCGGCATGCTGCTCGGCACTTTGCACGGCCTGGTGTGTTCGCTGCCGCGCGTCAACGACATCGCCTTCGGCATCGCGCTGATGCTGCTCGGCACCGGCCTCGCCTTTTTCCTTGGCAAGCCCTTCATCCAGCCGCAGGCAACGATGCTGCCGTCGATCGATCTGGGTAGCTGGAGCAGCAATCCACATCTGCATCACGCGCTGGAAGTCAATGCGCTGTTCCTGATCGGCGTGCTGCTGGCGGCGGCATTGCAATGGGGCTTGTCCAGCACCAGTTGGGGACTGGCATTGCGCCTGGTCGGCGACCATGCCGAGACGGCGCGCGCCCTTGGCTATCGCATCAATCTGACGCGCATCATCGCCACGGCCTGCGGCGGCTTTCTGGCGGCGGTCGGCGGCGCTTATCTTTCTCTCTATTATCCAGGCAGCTGGAACGAAGGCTTGTCCAGCGGGCAAGGCCTGATGGCGGTAGCGCTGGTGATCTTTGCGCGCTGGCAGCCGATGCGCTGCCTGCTTGCGGCCCTGCTGTTCGGCGCCGCCGGCGCGCTTGGCCCGGCATTGCAGGCGGTTGGCGTCACTTCGGGCTACTACCTGTTCAATGCCGCGCCGTACGCGCTGACCTTGCTGATCATGATCATTACCTGTCGCCCCGACCGCACGCTGTCGAGCGCGCCGGGCGAACTCAGTCTTACCAGATAAATCAGGAGAAATCGATATGTCCGAATTGTTCATCCAGGCCGAGCCCTACCTGTGGCCCTACGACGGCGCGCTGAAGCCGAACAACACCGCGCTGATCGTGATCGACATGCAGACCGACTTTTGCGGCATCGGCGGCTACGTCGACAAGATGGGTTACGACCTGTCGCTCACGCGCGCACCGATCGTGCCCATCAAGAGCGTGCTCAGCGCCATGCGCGCCGGCGGCTACACCATCATCCACACCCGCGAAGGCCATCGCCCCGATTTGTCCGACCTGCCCGCCAACAAGCGCTGGCGCTCCCGGCAGATCGGCACCAATGGCATCGGCATCGGCGACGACGGCCCCTGCGGCAAGATTCTCGTGCGCGGCGAACCGGGCTGGGAAATCATTCCGGAACTAGCGCCGATTCCCGGCGAAATCATCATCGACAAACCCGGCAAAGGCTCGTTCTGCGCCACCGACTTGGAGCTGGTGTTGCACACGCGCGGCATCCGTAATCTGATCCTGACTGGCATCACCACCGACGTCTGCGTCCACACCACGATGCGCGAAGCCAACGACCGCGGCTTTGAATGCGTGATGCTGGCCGACTGCTGCGGCGCCACCGATCACAACAACCACCTGGCCGCGTTGTCCATGATCAAGATGCAGGGCGGCGTGTTTGGCGCGGTGTCGGACTCCTCTTCCCTGCTGCAAGCGATAGGGAAATAATCATGCATGCGCTTGAGCTGGAAGTCATCGGCGCCGGCAAATCCTTCGGCGAATTCCGTGCGCTGGACGAGGTCTCGATCAAGATCAAGGCCGGCACCATCCATGCGCTGCTCGGCGAAAACGGCGCAGGGAAAAGTACGCTCGTCAAAGGCCTGGTCGGCTACAGCCCGCTCGACCAGGGCATCATCCAGGCCGACCGCCGCGAGGTCGATATTCGCGGCCCGCGCGTGCCGAACACACTGGGCATCGGCATGGTGTATCAGCACTTCACGCTGGCGCCGAGTCTGTCGGTGGCGGAAAATCTTTTACTGGCGCGTGGCCTGGTGCGCTGGCGCATTCACTGGAATCTGGAACGCGAGGCGCTGGCAGAATTCATGGAGGCGATGCCGTTCCGGCTCGGCCTCGACCGCCTCATCAGCAGCCTGTCCGCCGGTGAAAAACAGAAGCTCGAAATCCTCAAGCAACTCTACCTGCGCCGCCGTCTGCTGATCCTCGACGAACCGACCTCGGTGCTGACACCGCAGGAAGCCGATGAAGTACTCGGCCTGATGCGCGACCTGACGCGCCGCCAGGAGTTGACGGTGCTGATGATCACGCACAAATTCCATGAAGTCACCGCCTACGCCGACGACGTCACGGTGCTGCGCAAGGGACGACTGGTCGGCAGCGCGGCGGTCGCCGACACCAGCCCGGCCGAACTGGCGCATTGGATGATGGGACAGGCGCGCGTCGAAAAAGAAGCCGTGGCGCGCCCGTCCGTGCCTGCCGATGCACCGGTCGGACTGAACGTGGATGCCCTGCTGGTGCTCAACGATCGCGGCGTCACGGCCGTCAATGCGTTGTCGCTGCAGGTGAAGCGCGGCGAGATCGTCGGTCTGGCCGGCATCTCCGGCAACGGCCAGAAAGAACTCGTGGAAGCGCTGCTCGGCCAACGCCGCCGCTTGTCCGGCGCAGTGCAGATCAACGGCGCCGACTACCAGGCCAGCCGCACCGAAATGCGCGAGCGCAAAGTCTTTGCGCTGCCGGAAGAACCGCTGCGCAATGCCTGCATCGCCGGCATGAACGTCGCTGAAAACATGGCGCTGCGCAATTTCGACGTGGCGCCGTTCCGCCGCAGCGGCTGGCTGCGCTGGAGCGTCAACCGGGCCGCCATGCGCAAGCAGGCGCAGGCGCTGATCGCCGCCTTCAACGTCAAGCCGCCGCTGCCGGAACGCGCCATCGGCACGCTCTCGGGCGGCAACGTGCAGCGCGCCGTGCTGGCGCGCGAACTGGGCGATTCGACGCGGCAGGAAGACGCCGTCAATGTCCTGATCGTCGCCAATCCGGTGTTCGGCCTCGACTTTGCGTCGGTGGCCGACATCCACGCACGCCTGTTGCAGGCGCGTGCACTGGGTGCAGCTGTGCTGCTTGTCAGCGAAGACCTGGATGAGTTGCTGGAGCTGTCCGACCGCATCCTGGTCATGACCGACGGTGCCATCGTGCATGCCACCGATGCAGCCGGCGCCAACCGCGCCGAACTGGGACGCTGGATGGCAGGACATGGCCAACCAGCGCAAACATCGGCGCACAACATTCAACTGGAGACTGCATGATCACCGTCGACGCCATCCCCTATCCCTATCGGTTCGACAGCCGCTGCACGGCGCTGGTGGTGATTGACATGCAGCGCGACTTCGTCGAGGAAGGCGGCTTCGGCAGCGTGCTCGGCAATGACGTGCGGCCGCTGACCCTCATCGTGCCGACAGTAGCCGAACTGCTGGCGTTGGCACGGAAAAACGACATGCTGGTGGTCCACACGCGCGAATCG
>Ga0209437_100759_pt1 | contig 15555 bp, 16 predicted proteins | sample AraplaL_Cvi_mTSA_FD_184266 | JGI IMG/M metagenome (GOLD analysis project Ga0209437, IMG submission 184266) | Arabidopsis root microbial communities from the University of North Carolina, USA - plate scrape CL_Cvi_mTSA (SPAdes) (version 2) | ecosystem: Host-associated > Plants > Roots > Endosphere...
AATCGGGCATGTGGAAAGTATTACTTGTAGAGGATGAGGTATTTGTACGGGAGTCGGTGCGAGAGATTATTTCCTGGGAGGAGCTAGGCTTCACGGTCATCGGAGAATCCGGTAACGGGACCGAAGCGCTGGCGATGATTATACAGGATGCACCTGATCTGGTACTGACCGATATTGTCATGCCGGGTATGGATGGTCTGGAATTACTCAAACAGACGCGTCAGGCCGGGTTAAAAACCAAGTTTGTGATGCTAACCTGTATGGGGGAGTTTGAATATGTACGCCGTGCAATGGAGTACGGGGCTTCCAATTATATTCTGAAGCTGTCGATGAGTGTGAATTCATTGCGTGATACATTACGGAAGGTAAGCGCGGAATTGGGAGCTTACACGGAGACACAGACAGAGACAAATCATCATGAAGTGGCGCCTCCTGCCTCGGAGCTCACATCAACGCCGGCGTCCCTTACGGTCTCTTCTGCACCCCCGTCTGAGACTGATCTTCCATTTACACCTGTTCGTGAGCCGATTGTGAAGCATCCGGAGATTAGCAAAATAATTGAGTATATCGGTCAGCATTACGATCAGGACATTACCGTCAAATCGATGTCACGGTATGTGATGATGGGTGAGAATTATGTGAGTGCTTTGTTCAAAAAGAAAACCGGCCATACCCTGATTCATTACCTGCATGGGGTACGGATGGAGAAAGCGGCGGAATACTTGCGTGAGACGGATCTTCCCGTACAGGAGATTGGTTACCGGGTAGGGTTCGGAAGCGATAATTATTTCATCAAAATATTCAAGCGCTGGACCGGTTGCACGCCCAGTCAATATCGCCATCGCTCATGACTTACAGGATGAGTAGAAGGAATATGTGTACCGAGTGCTCAGGCAAGGAAGCGAAATCCGTATTTTTGTTCAATTCGAATCATGGATATGTATCTTATGAACCCAGCAAGGTCCCTGCTACGATGTTATGGAAGGTACCACTTCAATTCAGGGAGGTCATGTGACCAGATGAGAATCAAAAAAGGATTAACGGGGTTCATCGTTGGTGCGCTGATGCTGGGCTTACTTGCCGGCTGTGTTGGTAAAAATGAGACGAACGGTGGAGATAACGGTGGTGGAGCAGCAGCGGGAAAAGTGAAGCTTACCATGTGGGGCGCAGTGCCGCCGGAGAATGGTCCGCAGGAAGTCGTGGATACCTGGAATGCAGAGCATCCTGACATTCAGGTGGAATATGTGCGGTTTGTGAATGACGACGACGGTAACCTGAAGCTGGATACGGCGCTGTCCACCGGACAGAACGTTGACTTATATGTCAATTACACCCTGACGAATCTCGATAAACGCATCAAGGGTGGGACGGCACTGGATCTTGGTGAGTTCACGGACTACAACATTGACGAGAAAATGGGAGAAGACGCGGCTTCGTGGAAAGTAGAAGGCAAATATTACGGTATGCCCACCAAGAAAAACGCTGCCTTCTTCGCTTTAAATATGAAAGCGCTTGATCAGGCCGGACTGAGTGTACCCACAGCCTGGACTTGGGATGAAGCCCGTGAATATGCGCTCAAGCTGAAGAAAACCGGTTTCAAGTACGGTTTGGTGCAGCATACCGCTTCCTATGTGGACCCGCTCGATTCTGTACTGGTCAAGAACGGCTATGTTAAGGCGGACGGTACTTCCAATCTCGACGATCCGCTCGTCACCAAATGGCTGGAGACATTGAACGGAATGATGAAAGAGGATGCAACCACACCTCCACTCGGCGAACAGTTGACTTCCAAAATGCCGGTGGAGAACATGTTCCTTGGTGGTGAGTCTGCCATGATTAACATCGGGGAATGGCTGATTCGCACGTCGAACAACATGACCGAGTTCCCACGGGATTGGAAAATCGCCTTTGCTCCGGTACCGAGACTGGCTGCACAGGAAGCAGATATGGTGAAGAGCGGAGGACTTGGTGACTTTATCGCGATCAATTCCAAGTCGAAAAATAAAGAAGCCGCATGGGAGTTCTTGAAATGGTACGCAGATGGGGGAATGATGCCGATGGCTGCCGGTGGACGTCTGCCTTCCTCGAATGCGGTTGATCAACAGACTGCCATTGATCATTTGCTCGGTGATTATGCCGATTCTTATGACAAAGAGTCACTGGAATTTGTGTTGTACGGTGACAAGACACCTACGTTTGTCCGCAGCATTGCGCAAGAGGTGGTCGATCTGCGTGCACAGGAGTATGAAAAGTTCTTCCTTGGTAACCAGACTGCCGAAGTTACTGTACAGAACATGGTCAAACGCCATAATGACTGGCTGAAGCAGAATCAATAGAATGCAAAAGCAATGAGTCCGAAGACCGTCCCCAAGGGGGCGGTTTTTTTCTTCTCAATATAAACAATAGACGAAAAAAAGCATTATAGGTATGACATTAGCCAGGTTATCCGGCCTAAAGAAAATAGAACAATTCCATGTTGTTATCCTCCCGTAAGGGACTGACAAAATACATATATCTGTGATATCAGGTACAGGGTTTTGTTCCTTAAATACTGGAGGACATCTTGTTATGCTTAATTCCAGAACAGATGTTAAGGAGTGGGGGAGCATATGCATAAATCCTGGATGAAACGACAGAGCAGGCTCGGGTATTTGTTTATTGGGCCCAATATGATTGGCGTGCTGTTGTTTTTTATTATACCGGCTGTCTATTCATTCTATCTCATGTTCACCGATTACAAATTCATGAGCCCGGAGACACATTTCGTGGGGCTGGACAATATCCGCCGAATGTTGAATGATGATCTGTTTGGGGTAGCGCTGCGAAATACAATTGTATTTCTGTTAGCGGTTCCAATATCGATGGGTTTGGCATTTATCGTGGCTGTAGCATTGAACAAGTCGGTGTACTGGCAAAAAACACTGCGTGCCCTCTATTTCATGCCCTATATCACTAGCGGCGTTGCGATCGCCTTTGTCTGGATGCTGCTGTTCCAGCCAACGTCGGGACCGATTAACGGTTTTTTGCGGGGGATCGGTATTACAAATCCACCTGGCTGGTTATCGACAACGGAATGGTCCATGTATGCGATTGATATCATCTGGATTTGGTTCATGCTGGGGTACAACATGATTATTTATTTAGCAGCTCTGCAAGAGATCCCGGAGGAATTAGTTGAGGCTGCTAAGATTGATGGAGCCCGCCCTTGGCAGACCATTCGTCAAGTGATCTGGCCGCTTGTGAGCCCAACGACCTTTTTACTGCTGATAACAGGACTGATTATGACGATCAAAAACTTTGGCATTATTCAGGCGATTACTCAGGGTGGGCCGGGAAACAGTACAACAGTGTTGTCGCTTTTTATCTACCAGAATGCCTTCCGCTATTACGAGATGGGATACGCTGCTGCCATTAGCTGGGCGCTCTTTGCCATCATCATGGTCTTCACAGTATTGCAGTGGGTTGGACAGAAACGTTGGGTTCACTATTAAGGAGGGAAGGGATCGTTATGGAGAAATCAATTGCCGCAAACGCGAAGCCCACAGCTCCGCATGCACCTAAAGGTAAATTCCGCATGGAGTCCTTAACCCAGATTCGAAGAATCATACTGACACTTCTGATGTCCGGGTTTGCTTTGCTGATGATTATGCCGTTCATCTGGATGATTAGCACGTCGTTCAAATCTCCTGCGGACGTATTCACCTATCCCATCCAATGGATACCCTCCAGCCTGAACTGGGAGCATCACATTAAAGTCTGGAGCGGAGCGGATACCTTTGCCACATATTATCTGAACTCGTTGAAAATATCGCTAATTAGCACCATTGGAGCTGTATTTCTTTCGGCGTTTGCAGCCTATGGCTTTGCACGAATTCAATTCAAAGGACGGGAGACACTGTTCCTCATCTATCTCTCGATGATGATGGTGCCCCCGCAGGTGCTCTTTGTACCCAAGTTTCTCATGTTCGAATGGGTCGGCATCTATAATACGCATTGGGCCCTGATCCTGCCTGGAATGTTCACGATCTTTGGGGTGTTTATGCTTCGGCAATTCTTCCTGTCGGTGCCATCCGAGATCTCAGAAGCGGCGTTTATCGATGGTGCGGGTCACCTGCGTATATTCTTCAGACTGATTCTGCCCTTGGCGAAGCCAGCGCTGGCTACACTTGCGATCATTGATTTCTCCTGGCACTGGAATGACTATGAGAATGCGCTTGTGTTCCTCATCGACAAAGACCTGTATACCGTGCCGCTTGGTCTGCAGAACTTTATTCTGGAGAACAATGTGGATTACAACGGCATGATGGCCGCTGCCACGGCAGGCATTATTCCGATGATCATCGTTTTTCTGGTGGGGCAGCATTATATTATTCAGGGCGTGGCAGGAAGTGCCGTGAAGGGCTGAAGCTGCTACCACTGCAATCCATCATATACCCCTTTTGCTGAACGAAGAAATTTTCGCGGCAGAAGGGTTTTCTGTTGAAAGGGAGAATAACGATCTTTCCGCAATACAATAGTTCAAACTTCGTATATAATATAAAATCATATGATGCTGTATGACTACATAACTATCGCGAGGTGCACTAGACTTATGCCAACCATCTACGACTTTACCGTAACCAGAACCAGTGGAGAGCGTTTCCCACTCTATCAATATGAAGGAAAACCTGTGCTCATCGTAAACACGGCAAGTAAATGTAAATATACGCACCAGTTTGATGACATGCAGAAGCTGTATGACCAGTACAAGGATCAAGGACTTCAGATTATTGGTTTCCCATGCAACCAGTTTGCAGAGCAAGAGCCTGGAAGCAGTTCGGAAGCAGAATCCTTCTGCCAGATTAACTATGGTGTGAAATTTCCGATGTTCTCCAAATTGGACGTGAATGGAGAAGGGGCGCACCCCCTCTACGACTTTTTGAAAAAATCAGGGCCTTTTGCTGGCTTTGATGAAACCGATATACAGGCCAAACTATTGAAATTGATGGTGTCCGATAAAGCACCAGAATGGTTACATGGAGATGCAATCAAATGGAATTTCACGAAATTCCTGATTGATGCAGAAGGTCGTGTGGTTAGACGCTTCGAACCTATCGACTCCATTGACGAGATTCAAGAGAGTATTAAGCAGCTTCTATAATTTCACTTTCATATATCCTACAGGGGCATGACACAAATCGTTTCCCTCTTCCGAACAGGAGGTGCATGAATGTGCCGAGCATGATGCAATTTAGTGCTTCACTAGAGTATAGTTACCGTTCCACCACTGTATATAACCCGGGCAAGTCAGATGGATTCCATTCACATCCACATTATGAGATTTATTATTTTCATGATGGAGAATGTACTTACATTATAGGAGACCGGGTATACAACCTGAAGCCGGGTGATCTGGTGTTAATGCATGGCTTGACTCTTCATCGACCACATCCGAAGCCTGGCAGTACTTATGAGCGAAGCACATTGCATTTTGATCCGTCTGCCATACGCAGCAGCCTGCATGCTGACCGTATAGTTGAGGTCCTGAGGCCATTTGAAGAACTCAGAAATTGCCGGGTCAATCTGACGGGGGATAGCCGCTCTGAATTTGAAGCTCTATTGCATGATCTTCATCGTCTATCTCAGAGTCAGAGCCATTTCAGACAAGAGCGCATGAATGTCAGACTATGTGATCTGTTATATTTTGTAGCAGAGATCTGCCAGGGTGATGTCGAAGAACAACTTCCCTCATCGGAGAAGGAGCGCCATGTCCAGCATATTATTCGTTATGTGGATACACATTATATGAAGGATATTGGTCTGGATGATTTGGCACTGGAATTACATCTTTCCAAACCATATCTGGCAGGCATGTTTAAGGAAATGACAGGTTTGACGATATTCAAATACCTGTATGACCGTCGTATCAATCAGGCCAAGCTTTTGTTTCAGTTCCAACCAGAGATCACGGTGACAGAGGCAAGTCGATTGTCCGGTTTCAAACGCCTTTCGCATTTTAGTCGGATGTTCAAACAAAGTGTGGGATGTTCGCCTGATCTGTACCGTACCCAATTGCATCGCCAATCATAGAAGTCTTCTATAAGCTGACCAGCTTGTCTGGTTGGCTTTTTTTGTTGATTTTCGTTCGGAGAATGCGTATTACTGTGTTTAGAGCACACGCAGAACAGGTAAAGAAAGGTAATGAAACCAGAGGAGGCGAATATGAATGAAACAGCGCACACCGGATCAGAATAACAACGATACCCGTCAGGAACAATCCCATGACAATCCTGAACAATATAAGACAGAGCACGAAAGTCTGCTTGATCGTTATGAAGAAGAACAGACTGTAGATCCAATTCCGATGGAAGATCTGAATATGGAGGCTCAGGAAGAGAAGAACAAGGATCAAACAAAAAGCAACTCGTCTACCGAAGAGAAATACCGGGCGGATTATCGCAAAAAAGGCGAGTGAAGGATTACGTTAATGGCTGTTTGAGGAAAAATGATGAAGTATTTTCGGTGAATGTATATTTAGTGAAAATAAATTAGTTTGTTGACTAATGTATGTTACTATATTATAGTTACTATGTTGGCAAATGAAAAAAATTTGGGAGGCGAATAAGAATGACTACTTTTTTTGATGCGTTGAAAAACAGAAGATCTTATTATGGAATCAGCAAGGAATCTACAATTTCGGATGCTAAAATCCAGGAAATCGTAGAAGAAGCGGTGAAATATACACCAACTTCCTTTAACTCACAAACATCCCGTGCTGTAGTACTGCTCGGCGAACAACATGATAAATTGTGGAATCACACAGAAGAAATTTTGCGTGAAGTGGTAGGCAATGAAGAAGCATTTAAATCCACAGCTGAAAAAATGACCGGATTCCGTAGTGGATACGGTACGGTTCTCTTCTTTGAAGATAACAATGCAATCGCACAGCTTCAACAGAACTTTGCAGCTTATGCAGATAATTTCCCGATCTGGGCTAACCAATCCAACGGTATGTTGCAACTGGTAATCTGGACGGCTCTGGAACAAGAAGGTCTGGGTGCATCTTTGCAGCATTATAATCCGTTGATTGACGAAAAAGTGAAACAAGAATGGAACATTCCAGAGAACTGGAGATTGATCGCTCAGATGCCATTTGGTAAACCAACGGCAACACCGGGTGAGAAAGAATTCCAACCGATTGAAGAGCGCGTAAAAGTACACAAGTAAGCTTCGCATTTCCCAACATTTAACCACATACGGCCTCGCTTCAATTTGATACGATGATAGTTGATCGTAATCCAATGAAGCGAGGCTTTTTGATGTGAATAATAGATTAAAAGATATTACGAGCCAACATGTGTGGAAAGCGGCTTTATGCGGGCTAGTAGTACTTGGATCGATGTGTGGTTATAGCACAACCGTTAAGGCTGCCACTGTGCAGCAACAGTTTCAGGATACCCGTACCAGCTATGCCAAGGATGCCATTACACATTTGGTGAACAAAGGCATTGCTGCCGGTACGTCAGAGACTACATTTGAACCGAAGAAAGCCGTCACTCGTGCAGAATTTGCGACATTTGCGGTGAGATTGCTAGGTTTGAAGCCAGTAAAAAATAATATCAATCCTTATCAGGATATCAGTATGAATGCCTGGTATTACGGCAACGTTGCGGCCATGACGAATCTTTTCATTCTGGAAGGCAAGGGTCAGGGAACGTTCCAGCCGAATGCGTCCATTACGCGTGAAGAAGCGGCAGCGCTGCTTGTTCGGATGTTGAAACAGCAACCGTCAGAGACAGCGCTTTTGTCTTCAACGTATTTCGATGCAGCAGATATATCGGCTTGGGCACGCCCTTATGTGCAGACGGTATACCAGCTTGGACTAATGCGGGGAAGCGGAGGCATGTTCCGACCGCATGATCAGGTAACGCGAGAAGAAGCAGCCGTAATGCTTGATGCCATTTTACAAAAGAAAACATGGTCTGAACAGTTACAACGTGGAGATGAACTCGGCGTTCAGTTGGGCTGGCAATATAATTCCACTACCGCTGAATTCAAGAAGCAGGTGGAACAATCTGAAGTGAATACGCTCGTCCCGCGCTGGTTTTTCCTGAACAGCAGTATGAAAGTAACGGATCACGCGGACCCGGCACTGATCTCCTGGGCATCCGCCACAGATAGGCAGTTATGGCCATTGCTTGGGAATCGTTCCGATTCGGCACTTACGCATCAGATGTTATCCAGCTCATCCAACCGAGCGGCTGTCATCTCACAGGTAGCCGCTTATGTCAAAACATATAAACTGGACGGTATTAATGTGGACTTCGAGAATGTTGATCCTGCGGATCGTGAAGGGTTAACGGCATTTGTGACCTCCTTGACGGCTACGTTGCACGCGCTGGGTGCAGTTGTGTCTGTGGATGTATCACCAGATCTGGGTACAGATTGGACGGATGCATTTGATTATGCCAAACTGGGCGCTGTGTCGGATTATATGGTGCTGATGGGATACGAGGAACACTGGAACGGTGATCCGATAGCGGGATCCGTGGCGTCTCTTCCATGGGTGGAAAGGGCATTGGATACTATGCTCTCCGAGGTGGTACGTCCCAAAACCATTTTGGCCCTTCCGTTGTATACACGAGACTGGTCTTCAGTGAATCCGGCAAGTAGTTCTTGGGACATTACATTGTCAGAACAGGGAACGCGCGCGCATGCCGCAGGATCTGTAAGACGATGGGATGCAAGTCTGGTTCAATATATGATTGGGTACAACAGTAACGGTATGACAAGATATATATGGGCAGAGGACAGTCGTTCGTTATCGGCCAAAGTGTTGATGAGTGAGCAACGGCAGATTGCCGGTCTGGCTTACTGGTATATGGGCGGCGAAACAGCCGATGTATGGAACGCCATTTCGAATGCTTCGCGATTTGAATCGTATAACTTCTAAATATTCATGATTTGGATAGACTCAAGCGAACCGGGATACAGCCGGATGGTTTGGGTCTGTTTGTTTTGGTATAAGATAAGCAATATGAGGAATCGTTTAAGCTTGGCTGAACGGTTTAATGTATATAAGGACAAAATATATATAGTGTTTAGGAGGAGAAGAAGCATGCGAGAGGTTGATTGCATAATTGTAGGTGGGGGGCTCGCAGGGCTTCAGGCAGCCATTCAGCTTGGACGTTATTCAGCTCATCAGGTGTTGGTAATCGACGCGGGAGAAGGCAGATCAACCCTGTGCCGGACGTATCATAATATCCTTGGGTTCCCCGATGGGGTATCCGGTGAAGAGCTCAGAGCCCGAGGCAGGATGCAGGCAGAGCGGACCGGTGTATCTTTTGAGAAAGACCGTATTGTGCAAGCAGGCCGTCATGGAGAGAAGATTCAATTGTTCGGTACTTCCGGAGTTGAATATAGGAGCAAAACTGTGTTATTGGCAACGGGTCTATCGGATCGAGTTCCGGATATTCCGGGATTAACCCCGACGCTTGGCCGAACAGTCTATGTCTGCCCCGATTGTGATGGTTATGAGATTCAGGATCAACGTACGGTACTATTGGGATCTGGCGAAGCAGGTGCCAATATGGCGATGATTTTAATTCAGCGTACGAATGATCTGTTATATATCAATCATGAGCAGGCCCCCATCTCTGCAGAGCTTCACCGCAGCATGAAAGAGGCGGGCGTTCGTTATCTGGAAGCGGCTGTTCAGGAAGTGCAACAGATTGAGGATGGCCATATCACCGGTATTCTGACCGAAGATGGACAGATCTTTGAGTCTGAGCGAGGTTTTATCGCTTTTGGAGGCAATCGGGTACACTATGAACTGGCGGAGCAGCTTGGAGCTGTGATCGCTGATAATAAACATGTAGAAGCTAATCCGCGCAGCTTGCAGGCAGCGACGAATGTGTGGATAGCCGGGGATCTGGGACTGCACGCAGAACAAGCAACCGTTGCGATGGGGGAAGGTTCCATTGCCGCGATCTGGATTCATAAGGCGTTACAGCAGATGACAAAGGATTAAATGTGGATTTCATGATCAAAATTTTGAGTTAGAACAATTAGAATACTACTTTTCCTTAATCCAAAAAGAACTCCCAAGCCATGAATATGACTGGAGGTCTTTTTGGGCTAACTTCATCTGGAAAAAGGACAATTATTTATCCGATGACTCAGACGAATGAGAAGAAGAATTTTTGTACTTCGAGTCATGGGAGAAATCCTTCCGAATATTTTCCACGATATCGCCAACCACACCTTCGATCATATCGGTTGGTCCGGGATTATTTTTGTCTGGATGGATAACGGTATTCACGCCTGGTTCAAGTTCATCCTTTGTCTTCTCAGGTTTGGTTTTATCACGCATGGGAAATCCCTCCTGGTTCGTATTGTATAAGGTGTAAGGTGTTCATTAACATATCCAAACACCGTTACACATATGTAAACGATTAACCGCTGTAGTTCTTTTGAAACGTGTACTTGCTCATACCATAGAAGATATATACAGAATTGAACGTGCTGATTAAACTTCTGCAATACGTTTATATTATAGATAACCAATTGATTATTAAGTCTAAGGTTAAAACCAATAAACAACTAATATACAGGAGGTTATTCAGATGAATGAACAAAATCATGTAATCCATAAAGATGGTCAGGTTTCAACGGACAAGGTGGACAATGCAATCGAGAAGATTGCACCGGAAGAGAGAGAACAGATTTTACAGAACTTTGATGCATTCAAAGAATACCTGGGTAAACGAATTGCGATGGGCGAGTCTATCGGATTAAGCGAAGAGCAGATGGCTAAAATTGCCCAGAAAGTAGCTGACCATTTGGCTGCGAACGAAGAGCCTCGTAACCGTGAAGAAAAGTTGCTTCAGGAACTGTGGAATGTCGGCAAGGAAGATGAACGTCACATGCTGGCTCATATGCTCGTTCGTTTGGCTCAAGACTCCACAACCAATCATTAAAATTAACATGTATGCATAAGCATAAGATTCATGAACAAACATAAGAATCTTATGCTAGTCAAGAACCCCTGAATGAGAGATTTTCAGGGGTTCTTGTCATTTACGGAAACGACAGACAGGAGTAATGACGTTCATTGTAACTATTTTTAATCTGGCTGATACTTTTATATTCGCTGTTCCAAGTATGATAGGAAAAGAGAGAACGTTGAAATTAATAGTTCACCTGAGCGTTTGATAAGGAAGACTTCCGGTTAAGGAATAGTAACGTTCATATTAAGGAGAGATGTTACCTATGAAGAACGCGGCAAAACAATGGAAACTACGAATGATCGGTGCAGTTGTTGCTTTACTTGGCATGATTGTGCTGACTACATATTTGCTTACCCCTGCGAATGCTCAAGAAAGTGCGGATGCCCAACAGCCTTCTGCCAAAGAAGCACAGGTTGCGAACTCCGAGATGTTTACAGCCTATGTTGAAGGTATGCACATGGAAGACGGCAAATTGTTTATGACCGTGGACAAGATTGGTTGGTATCAGGGTGAAGAAGCCGATGCGATTTTTGCACAGCGCAATCCGGAAGCCGGTATAGACGGTGCTCCAGATGGTTACTATATTGTTAATGACAGCAAAGAGCAGGAACAGGTTGAGGTTAGTGCCAATGCTGAAGTGTTGATGCAGTTGTATGATCGAGATGGTACGATGCAGGGTGCTGACATTCAGTGGAATGAACCTGTGACATTATCCAAGTTCGAATCGTTGTATGAGAATACCCGTATTCTTGACCTGTCCGTATTCCCATATCATCTGACGGTGCAGGACGGAAAAGTTACCAAAATTGTGCAGCAGTACATCCCATAAAATGAGAAGAAATTCATCATTCAAGCATTCCTCCGGTTCATTGGAACGGTGAGGGATGCTTTTTGGTTATGACAAATTCATGAAAGCGATTGTAATTAATGGTAGGTACATGTATCATTATTGGAATGGCGTTTTTATATAGTTCAGGAGGAGCCTCATGCTTAAAGACATGATTGCATTAACTAAACCCGGACTTCTACGGCTAAATGTGTTTGCGGTGGCGGTAGGGTTCTGGGTAGCTTCAAAATGGGATATCGCATGGTTAACTCTGCTCTTGGTCGTGATTGGATCAACCTTGGTTATTGCTTCAGCTTGTGTAATCAACAATTATTGGGACCGTGAATTGGACCAAAAGATGGAGCGCACCAAAAAAAGGATGGATTACATTAACCATCTGAAGCCAGGGTTTGTACTTGGCTATGGTATTATCCTTGGTGTAGTGGGACTAGCAGTACTGTATCTCCTGGTGAATCCATTATCAGGCTGGATGGCATTGCTTGGATGGTTCGCTTACATCGTGATTTACACGATGTGGTTGAAACGCAGTTCAACGTGGAGCACATCGCTCGGTGGAATCGCGGGAGCGATGCCGCCTGTCATTGGTTATACATCTGTAACCAATGAAATTGATGCGGGAGCCTGGTTACTGTTCGCGCTATTGTTCCTCTGGCAACCACCACATTTCTGGTCATTGGGTATTCGCCGGGTAGAGGAATATCGTGCTGCGGGGTTCCCCTTGTTGCCTGTGGTTAAAGGGGTGAAACGCACCAAGTTTCAGATGATTCCTTATGTTTTTCTGCTGCTTCCTGCTGTATTCCTGTTGTATTACTACGACTACGTTGGTCTGGTATTTCTGATTGTATCTCTGCTCGGTGGACTGATCTGGTTCGTGCATACACTTAGCGGACTGAAGACACAGGATGATGAAAAGTGGGCAAAAGTGAACTTTCTAATCTCGGTGAACTATCTCATGCTTGTATTTATTGTGATGGTCGCGAACACGACTTGGTCTTAATCAAGTGATGAACAGATCATTTTGAGAGAGGCTGCTTTAACAGCCTGCACCGGATGAAAAAGCACACGATGGAATAGGGTTTGGACAACCTTAAGTTGTTGAAACATATTCTTTAGTGTGCTTTTTTGGTATAATAAAACAATTGAATTATATATGTGGAAATTATAATGCAAGTTGGGAAGTGACAGCATGAGTGATTTGGAACAGGCCATACGATGGAGACAAGAAGGCAAGGTGCAGGAAGCAATTGAGGTTCTGCAAGAGATTACAGTTCAGGAACCCAAGAATGCGAATGCTTGGTATCAGCTGGCTTGGGCACATGATTCGCTTGGATTGGAGCGGGAGGCTGTCCCGCATTATGAGAAGGCACTGAGTCTTGGACTTCCTGATGAGGACAGAGCAGGAGCAATACTCGGATTAGGCAGTACATACAGAACGCTTGGACAATACGAGCAGGCAAAGGCTTGGTTTGAAAGAGGGATGAAAGAATTCCCGGCGTACCGGGAATTTGAGGTGTTCTATGCCATGGTGCTCTACAATCTGGGTGAACATGCAGAAGCGATGCAAAGACTGCTCTTGCAACTTGCGGATACATCCAGTGACAAGAGAATCAATGACTATAACAGAGCAATCCGCTATTACGCAGATCAGCTGGATCGGGTGTGGGAATAGATCGAATACGCAGAAAAGGAGATGGATGAATGAACTCCAATCAAGATCTGAAACAGGTAAATGAAAGATTGGATCAAATTGAGCGGAAATTGAATAATCTGGGAGGCAACCAGCAGAACAAACGCTCACCTGGCGTGCGCTTCCTGATTGGCTTTGGCATCACGATTGTGGTTATATTTGTACTGCTGCTGACTTTCGGCGTGATCCAATTTGTGAGTAACGTGAGTAACGGATAGAAAAAGTCGATCATGACGATTGGTAGTTCGATCTCCCAATTTACATAGACGTACCGAGCCACTGCTGTACTTCTTCAATGAAACGCCGCGTAGCTGGCGATAGATTGCCCAAAGACGGGCACGCCATGCCGATCGTGCGATAAGGATCTCCAGAGAGTGGCACGAGCGCAAGCGAATCAGCATGATTTTGAAGAACCATCTCCGGAAGCAGGCTGATACCGAGGCCATTACGGACCATCGCCATGATTGCCTGATCTTCTGCCACTTCATAGACAACATTGAGTTTGGCTGCATGCTGCCGGATTAATCGTTCGATCTCGTTGTCCCCGCCCCACTTGGGCAGAATAAAGGGTTGCTCCAGCAGAATATCAAACGAAACAGACTCCTCTGAGGCGAGAGGATGATCGAGAGGCAGGATGCACATCATCCTGTCTTTTTGTAATGGGATCGTCTCAAAAGGGGATGAATCCCCGAGAGACAGGAATCCGAGATCGATGGCACCTCCAGCCAGCCAGCCCTCAATCTCAGCATAATCGCCCTCCCACAGCTTGATCTCGATTCCTGGATGACGCAGGCGAAATTGTTTCAGTATGCCTGGCAACCATTGCGTGGAGACACTGGCGAAGGTGCCGATACGCACGGTACCAATTTCAGCGCCGCGAATGAGAGAGATCTCCTGGTTCATCAATTCCGTCCAACGCAGAATCTCACGTGTGTATCCCAGAATACGTTCGCCTTCAGCGGTAACCCGTACACCGGATCGGCCGCGATGAAGCAGTGAAAAACCACATTCGGTTTCCAGACTGGCGATGGCATGGCTGACTGCTGATTGAGTGACGTTCAATGCTTCTGCTGCTTTGGTGAGACTGCCATATTCCACAACGGTATTCAATATTTCGTATTTGATCAGTGACATAAATGACTCCGTTCCTTCTCATTTCAGATATATGAGTTTATTTCATATAATCTATTATAAATATTCATTTTTATAATGCAAAGAGATCGTATATACTTGCCAAGGCGAGTTAGTTCGACGCACGATCACACAGATCAGAATACATAGAATGAAGGTTGAAGCAAGATGAATGGTGTACAGGTTAATCAAGGTCAGGCAACGAGAAGAGCGGACATCCAGATGCTGCTCGCAACGGTCATCTGGGGATCATCCTATCTGTTTATGAAGTCGGGCCTGGAGTCCATGCAAGAACTGAATCTGGTTGCATTCCGTTTTGGAATTGCCTTTATTGCGGCAGGGCTTCTGTTTCATCGGCGGTTGTTTAATATGAATCGTGGCACACTTGTGGCAGGAGCCATTATGGGGACAGCGTTATTCGCTGCATTTGTATTTATCACCTATGGTGTGCAACGAACAACGACATCCCAAGCGGGATTCCTCATAAGTTTGGCGGTTATTTTTGTGCCTATTCTCACGACGATCCAGCATCGGCGTATGCCGGACAAACGATTGACGCTCAGTATCCTCGTTGCAGTTACCGGGCTTGGCTTGCTGACGCTTCAACATGAGCTGAGTCTTCACACGGGAGATATTCTGTGTATACTAGCAGCACTGGTATATGCCATCTATATTATGATTGCTGGCAAGTACACACTGAAGCATGATCCGCTAACATTGGGAACGGTCCAATTGGGCGTTGCAGCGATGTGGGGAATTGCAGCTACATTCATGCTAGAAACGCCACGTATGCCCGATACAGCTGAATCCTGGGCAGCGATTCTCGGCTTAGGTGTATTATGTAGTGGCTTGGGGTACATTTTGCAGACGCTCGCGCAGCGGCATGCTTCTCCCACAAGAAC
>Ga0209437_100760_pt1 | contig 15490 bp, 21 predicted proteins | sample AraplaL_Cvi_mTSA_FD_184266 | JGI IMG/M metagenome (GOLD analysis project Ga0209437, IMG submission 184266) | Arabidopsis root microbial communities from the University of North Carolina, USA - plate scrape CL_Cvi_mTSA (SPAdes) (version 2) | ecosystem: Host-associated > Plants > Roots > Endosphere...
CGCTGAAGCACACTCGATCCGAACGTACCAACTGGCATCACGACGTCGACTCGAGGAAAGTGAAGGACTTCGACATCGTCATTGCCGATCCCCGATGGAACCAGCTCATGCGCGTGACCAAGGGGACGCGCACGATCACCTTCGGTCAATGTGGTGGCACCGCAAAGGGCACGCAGGGCAGTAGCGAGATCGCTGATGACGTGAAGGCGGCGGCGGAACTCGTGAAGACCGTCAAGGGCCTTCAGGCGTCCAGCGGCAAGAGCGGACAGTAGTGGCAGACGACCCGCCGCGTAAACCGCGCAGCGGGTCCCCTACGGTTCGTGCCCAGCATGGAACGGCACGGGGTGTTATCTATGCCTGCGCTGAAATAGGTCAGGACGAGCCCTGGTTTTCTATCTCCACATCCACCACGATCCCGGCACCGATCCACTCCGCCAGCAGCGTGCCGGCGCGGGCGATGCCGCGTTCCTCCGCCAGTCGTTCGACCAGTACGTCGCACCACGCGGCGAAGCGACCATCGTTCCGGAGTGCGAGAAGCGCAGCGTAGTCGGTGGCATCGACGCGTTTCAGTTGAGAGCGGAAGCCCTTGCGCCAGACGACGAAGCCGCCCGGCTGATCGAGCATTTCGCCTTCGGGCACCGTAGCCTCGGCGTCGAGCGCGAACCACAGGTCGTCAGCGTTGGTCGTGGCCTCGTGCATTCGCAGGCTGGGTGTGAGCGTTAGCGTCGCTGCATCCCAATTCACATTCGCGAGCGATTCCGTCGTCAACGGCGTCGAATCAGTGGCAACGAAGGCTTCGGCCAGTGCACATTCAATCCACGCGAGTTCGCGCAGGTCGGGGCTGCGCGGGTAGAGGGCGAACACCGTATCCGGGAAATCGACGCCGTACTGGTCGAGTGTCCAGGAGCGTGGCGGATGGATTCCAATGTGGTGAATGGCGGCCTCGCGGAATGCATCGGCACCGATCCAGCGAGCGACCTGGGGATAGCTCGCTTCCAGACAACCGATCAACTGCGCGCGGTAGTTGTTGCGGTAGACAGCAAAGCCCGCACTCGCCTGGCTGGCGATGGCAGGCTTGCCGTCTTCCCCCGTTGTATCCGTCAGCCAGTCACTGAAACCACGTTGCACCTCGGCGAGGTTCATGCGACCTCCCGATGATCCGCGGAGCGCGTACCGATCGATCTCGCCGTGTCGAGTTCCGCCAGGAGTTCGGGCAGCGGGCGGATGTCGTCGTCGCGCTCGATCATCGTCGCGACCGGCCCGAGGACGGACATCGCCGTCGCGTACAGTGCCCACACGTCGTCGCATACGGGCTTATCGTGCGTGTCGATGAGCAGGCCGGGACCCTGCGTGTGACCTGCCAGATGGACCTGGCGCACACGATTGGCCGGAATACCTCGAAGGAACGCGTGTGCGTCGAAGCCGTGATTGCTGGCGCTGACGTAGATGTTGTTCACGTCGAGTAGCAAGCCGCAGCCCGTGCGTTGCGACATCTCGGCGAGAAAGTCCCACTCGCTCATCGTCGCGCCGTCGAAAGCCACGTAGCTGGAGGGGTTCTCGAACAACATGGCGCGCCCGAGCACGTCCTGTGCGGTTTCGATGTTGCGGCATACGAGCGCGAGCGCTTCCTCGGTATACGGTAGGGGTAGCAGGTCATGCGAATTGAAGCCGGCAATGCGCGACCAGCTGAGATGATCGGAGACGAACAGCGGTTGTACGTCGTCGGCGAGTGACTTGAGCCGACGCAGGTACGCCATGTCCAGTCCGTCCGATGAGCCAATGGACAGCGACACGCCATGCAGTGCGACAGGATGCTTCTCGCGAATGCGGCGAAGGATGTCGCGTGGCTGGCCGCCATCGACCATGAAGTTCTCCGAGATGACCTCGACGAAATCGACGGGTACGTCGGTGTCGAGGAAGTCGCGGTAATGCTCCTTGCGCAGGCCGAGGCCATAGCCGGAGAACGACGGGGGTGGCGTGCGCATGGTGCGGGTCTCCACTGGGAAAAGGGCCGTCGATGTCGACGGCCCTTGATGAATCACTTCGGCTCGGTCAGCGTGCCGCCGGCAGCCTTGCATTCGCTGGGCGTCTTCACCAGCACGCCCTGGCCCTTGCAGGTGTTGAGGCCCTTGCAATCGTTCTTGGCCGTGGCGCAGAGGCTGGTGCCCTTGCAGGTGTTGATGCCGTAGCAGCGACCGGGTTCTTCCTTCGGTGCGGTACCGTCGGCGGCGCGCACAGGCGAGCCGATCGAGGCGACGGCAAGGGCGACGAGTGCTGCGGCAGCAGCGAAGCGGGGGCGGGACGAGGTGGCGAGTGTGCTCATGGGGTTCTCCTGGGAAGAGGTCCGTCGGGACCGTGGGTTGCAACCGGTTGTCAGTGCGCGTTGCGCGCGGCGTCTTCGATCACGTTCGCCACCGCTTCCGGCTGCGAGATGTAGACGACATGGCTGGCTTTGATTTCGGTGACCTTGGCGTTGGCGCGCTTGTACATCCAACGTTCCAGATCCGGGCTCAAGGCGCGATCCTGCGTGGCGACGACGGCCCACGTGGGCTTGTCGTGCCATGCGGCGACCTGCATCGTGGCGCCGAACGCCGCGGCAGTCGCTGGCACCTGCGACACCGCCATGAAGGCCGTGCGGTTCGTGGTCAGATCGCCCGCGAAGTCGGCACCGAACTTGTCCTGCGCGAAGAAAAGATGACCGTCACGCGTGGGGGCGACGTCGTTGCTTGGCGCAGGCATCGAGCCGACCAGCTGCGAAACGCTCTCGCCCACGTCCGGGACAAGTGCGGCCACGTAGACCAAGGCTTTTACCTTGTCGCGGTTACCGGCCTGAGTGATCACGGCGCCGCCGTAGCTATGTCCGACGAGTACGACGGGGCCATCCTGCTTGCGGATCTGTTCGCGGGTCTGCTCGATGTCGTTGGCGAGCGTCTCGATCTTCGGTTGCACGACACTCACCTTGTAGCCCTTGTGGACAAGGATGTCGTGCACGACGCGCCAGCCCGAGCCATCGACGAACGCGCCGGGCACGATGACGATGTTCTTCACACCAGGCGGCGCATCGGCGGCGAACCCGGCCGTAGCCGTACCGAGAGCCATCGTGGTGATGGCGAGAGTCAGTAATTTGCGCATGGGATTCCCTGCGTTATTGGTGAATGGAGACATCAGCGGTGAACGAGACGGTCGATCGACCACTTGCCGGCACCGCGAGCGATCAGCGGAAGCAGCAAACCCGCCCAGGTGAGGTGCGTGGGCCAGGCATCGGGGTAGACGAACACCTCGATCACCGTAGTCATCGCCAGCAACGCGAAGGCCGCGCTGCGCGTGAACAGGCCGAGCACCAGGAGTACGGGGAACAGGTGCTCCGCGTAGGTCGCCAGATGCGCGGCTACGTGTGGCGAGAGCAGTGGCAACGCGTATTCCGAGGCGAAGAGGTCATAAGTCGATGGCTTGATGCTCAGGAAGCCTTCCACCTTCGTCCGCCCCGAAAGAAAGAACACGGCGGCGATGCCCAGTCGGGCGACGAGCAGGAGCAGATCGTCAGGCAGCCGCGAACACCATGCCGCGATCGGCGACAGCGTGCGCCGCACCCGCGGCGCAGCGCCCACGGTCACGCCCACGGTCACGCCTGCGGCTCCAGCGTGCCGTGGCCCTTGGGCGTCTTGATGCTGGTGCAGGTGCCTTTCTCCACCAGTACCCAGGCGTTGCCCTGGTAGTCCTTCTTCGCCGTGGCGGCACAACTCGTGCCCGGGCCAGCAGCGCAGTCGTTCTGCCCAGCCTTTGCCACGCCGTAGCACTTCTCCATCGGCTTCTTGGCATCGTCCGCGTGCGCCACGGAGGCGAGCGAGACGAGGCTCAGGGCGAGGGTGGCGGCGAGTGCGGTGTGCTTGCGGATCATGAGATGAGTCCTTGGTGTGGTAAGTGGTGGGTGTGCAAAGGAGACCGCAGCGGCGTATCCCGCCTGTGTCGAGGCAAGCGTCAAAACGCATCGCAATGTGTCGGATGCGGCGCTTGATACATTTCGATACAAAGCCGACCGGTATGCCCTTGGATGAGCTGTTTCCGGTTTGTACAAAGCGATACAAAAAGCCGCCTCGGCGGACACGAGCGGGACAAGCGGCGGGCTTTTCATAGGCATCCTGCGCGGTAGCCACCATCGCGCCTCCCTGCTTCCCGAGGTGCCCCATGAAATCCTTTCGTCTTGTCGCCGACGCCCCTGTGCGGGCCGCCATCCATCGCTACGGCCTCACCTGGCCCATCGCGACGGACAACGGGTTGCAGACCTGGAACGCTTATGGCAATCGCTTCTGGCCCGCGCTCTACCTTATCGACCGCAACGGACGGGTGGTCTATCGCCACGTCGGTGAGGGAAACTATGAGGAAACCGAGCAGCGCGTCCGCCAACTTCTGGGGAAGGCATGATGTGGGCCGGAAGCGATAACCAAAGTGAGCGCGCGGGCGACGCGGCCAGCGGGGAGGCGACACACATGGACCACATCGATCACATTCTCGTCGTCGACGACGATCACGGCATCCGCACGGGCGTCGTCGACTACCTGCGCAAGAACGGGCTGCGCGCCACGGCAGCCGTCGATGGGCGGGACATGCTGGCGCAGCTCGACGCGTCGGCGTTCGATCTCGTGGTGCTGGACATCATGATGCCGGGGGAAGATGGCCTCGCGCTCTGCCGCAACCTGCGCAGCGGCAAGCATCGCGCGCTGCCCGTACTTTTGCTGACGGCGCGCGACGACGAGACCGACCGCATCGTCGGCCTGGAGATGGGTGCGGACGATTACGTCACCAAGCCCTTCTCACCACGCGAGTTGCTCGCGCGGATCAAGGCAGTGATCCGGCGCACGCGGATGCTGCCGCCGAACCTGCGCATCACGGAAGCCAGCGACACGATCTCGTTCGGTCAATGGAAGCTCGACACGACGGCGCGCCATCTGCTGGATGCCGAGGGCACCGTCGTTGCGCTCAGCGGTGCCGAGTTCCGCTTGCTGCGTGTCTTTCTCGATCATCCGCAGCGCGTGCTGTCGCGCGACCAGTTGCTCAACCTCACCCAGGGTCGCGATGCCGAACTCTTCGATCGGTCCATCGACCTGATGGTGAGCCGGTTGCGCCAACGGCTGCGCGACGACGCGAAAGAGCCGGCATACATCAAGACGGTGCGCAGCGAAGGCTATGTCTTCGCCATGTCGGTGACGGTCCATGGAGACGTGTCGTGACCGAGCCGCCGCGCAGCCGTGGCTGGCGCCTGTGGCCGCGCAGCATGGCCGCGCGGCTCTACCTCATCCTCTTCGCCGGACTGTTGCTTGCCCAAGCCCTGTCCGTTGGGCTGATGTACTACGAGCGCTACACGACGGCCGTCTCGGTCATGCTGGACACCATCGAGCGCGAGGTCGGCACGTCGGTGGCGATTCTCGATCGCCTGCCCGCCACGGAGCGGCCGGCATGGCTGGAGCGCCTGCAACGCGACAACTATCGCTTCATCATTGGCCCGGGACAGCAGGGCGTCCCGCTCGTCTCGAGCCGGTCGCGCGAGCTTACGGCGATGATCGCTAAGGAAGTCGGTGAGGCCTACCGCGTCCATGGCGATACCGTGTCGGTGACTCCGGAGCGCTACCAGATCCATCTGACATTGCACGATGGCAGTCCCATCACGATGGAGGTGACGCCGCAGGGCATACCTGTCGCGGATTGGCTTCCGCTCGTTCTCGTGCTCCAGGTGGCCTTGCTGCTTGCCTGCGGATGGATCGCTGTGCGCCTGGCCACGCGACCGTTGAAGACATTGGCCCAGGCGGTCGAAGCAGTGAATCCTGCCGGGGAGGCGCTGCGTCTGCCTCAGGATGGCCCCATCGAGGTGGCTAACGCGGCCTTGGCTTTCAATGCCATGCAGGAGCGCATTGCGCGGCACCTCAAGGAGCGCCTGCATATTCTGGCTTCGATCTCGCATGATCTGCAGACGCCCATCACGCGCATGCGTCTGCGGGCGGAGTCGTTGGATGACGGCATCGAGCGCGAGCGCTTGCTGGCGGATCTCGGAGAAATGGAGCATCTCGTCCGCGAGGGCGTTGCATACGCGCGCAGTGCTCACGGTGGCGACGAGGCGCCCGTACGTATCGACCCGACGGCCTTCGTCGAAAGCCTTGTCTTCGATTACCAGGACGTGGGTCAGCCGGTGAGCCTGACGGGCATCGTGGAGGGCGTGGCAACGGTACGGCCGCGCGCGCTTCGCCGCGTGCTGGTGAACCTCATCGACAACGCCGTGAAATACGGTGGCGCAGCCGAGGTAGCGGCATGCCGTACCGAGGGTGGTGGTCTGTGCATCACGGTGTCCGATCGCGGTCCGGGTATTCCGGAAACCGAGCTTGAAGAGGTGCTGCAACCGTTCTATCGGATGGAAGCCTCCCGCAGCCGCGATACCGGCGGCGCGGGCCTGGGCCTCGCGATCGCCACGCAGCTGATGCTTTCGATCGGCGGCAATCTCACGCTCGCTAATCGCGATGGGGGCGGGTTGGTCGCGACCGTCGTTCTGCCCTGATGTCTCCTTAGCCGAGGTCAAAAAAAGCCCCGGTCTGGGGCCGGGGCTTTGGTGACGCTCTGACTGCGAGGAACTTATATCCGGGGACCGCGACGCAGACCGCCGAACAGCAGGGAAAGAATGAACAGGATCAGGAAGACCACGAAAAGGATCTTCGCGATGCTGGCGGCGCCGGCAGCGATGCCGGTGAAGCCGAAGACCGCAGCGATAAGCGCGATCACGAAAAAGATGACAGCCCAATGCAGCATGATGTTCTCCTCTGGCGAGTCGATGAGTTGGATTAGTAGTTCCGATCGATGCGGTCGCGGAAATCCTTGACCTGCCGTTCCGCTTCGTCCCTCGCCACGCCATAGCGCTCCTGGACTTTACCTGCGAGGTATTCGCTGTTGCCTTCGGCGACCTTGAAGTCGTCGTCAGTCAGCTTGCCCCACTGTTCCTTGATCTTGCCCTCGAGCTGTTTCCATTTTCCCTTGAGGGTGTCTTCGTTCATGGCGGTACCTCGATCGGTGTGTGATGCCTGGGGACGGCCATCGCCCTCAGGGTCGGACGCTATTCGACCATCGGAAGGTTGAATGCCATGTCTGTGACCGGTGAGGTCTCGACTCACCCCACGTATGCATGTCCTACACGGTCGGGATCGTCCCCGACCGCTCCCGATCAAGGCGCCGGTCAGGGCAATGGCCCGGGACGGCTATACGGCCCATCACCCCTAAGTCTCTAGCCGGGGACGGGCATGGTGGCGTACGCGGGACGTTGATGCGGGAAATCTCACACGCCGTCCGCCGCCAAAATCGCAATCGATAAGTGGTCCACATGGCAAGAGTGAGCTGCGTAGCGGTTCTGCGGCGAGCGCGCAGCTGGACGGTCTACGTAGCGCTTGCGCTCTGGCATGATCGCCGCGCCGCCGGATGGGGCTGACCATGGAGGACGTGCGTGCGTTGGATGAGAACTAAGGAAGAAACTCATGGGTGAGTTCAGCAAAGCGTTTGACTGGATCGATTTCGCGCGTGGGCGAGTCCGGAATGCAGGTGGCCGCCGAGGTAGGGACGAGCCACCGATTCATACGTTCGCTGTCGAAATGGGTGGTGGCATTTACTACGGCCAAGTCGGTAGACGTTACCTCGCGGGCCATCAGAATGCTTACAACCTTGAAGTCGTCTCCTTTGGTTGGGTGAAGCAGGACTGGCTGGGTACCGACCCCAATCCTCGCTTCTGTGCGGCCTTCACTAGCGAGGAGCTTTCCGATGTCCAATCGCTGATTTGCGCGGCGGTGCCCGTGTGGCGGACGCTGACTCACAGGCCGGCGTTCTTGTACGAATCGGATCAGACGCACTTCATGGGTGAGGTCGTCTTTAGAGATGGATGGGCCTTGCTCAAGGATGATGGGGGCGGCGTTAGATGAGTATCGAACGCGACCTTGACCGCATTATCAAAGCACGTACGCTGGAGGAAATCCGGGTTGTGGTGCGTGAATATTCGGCTAAAGCATCCGGAAACGGTGCTGCACTCTACAGTGGTGCGGTGGGTGATCTCTCTGCCAATAGCCACGCGGCCGAGTATGCCCAGATAACGCGGTCATCCATCATCGATACGACGCCACGCGGCCGATTCCTTATGCATGATGATGTCCGGCAAGCGATTGAGAATTCATCGGAACGGATCTTCGAATCCTGGGGCGCGGGCTCTGACCTCGCCGAAAAGCTCCGCGACGACTTCCTCTACGGCGACGCCAAAGCACCTCGCGACAGCCACATCAGCATCTTCAACTGTCTTTGGTGCGAGGCGTCGCACGACTTCGCCTCGTCGCTAAGCGGCGACGTGAAGGTGATTGCCGTGAGCGCGAATCCGCATCGCGTGTTTGCGCAGGTGGAGATTCCCACGGCGTTGCATAACCCGAACGTACGCAGTCTGGGCGGGGTGCCGGTGGAAAGCTTACGCTCCACGTATGCGGAGCGTGGCGTGGAAGGCGTGCTGGCGCGCGTGCAGGCGGCGTATGCCGACGAAGCGGTTCGCGCCGGTGTGCTGCCTGCCCCCGTGGCCGATCCCGCGGCAGCGGTGCGTCGTGCGCCGGGCATGCGCTTCAACGTCGGCCAGGCCACCACCAAAGGGCTTGGTGTGGCGAGTGCCGCCGTATCGCTGCATGACGGCGTGACAACGGTCCGTCACGCAGCGCAGCTTCACGACCAGGGCAACGACGCCGGTGCGCAGTCGCGCATCGTCGGTGCCGTTTCGCGCAATGTCGGTGGCTGGGGCGGCGTGGCCTTGGGCGCCAAGATGGGTGCCGCCGTCACAGCGGAGAGCGGACCCGGCGCGCTCGTTGGCGCGGCGCTCGGTGGCATCGCGGGCGCTGTCGTAGGCGACCGGTTGGCTGCCTGGATCGACCACCGCCGTATCCACCAGCAGACCGACAGCGACGGTCGGCGCTGGCAGTTCGACCCCGCGCAACCCGCGCAGGGTTGGACCCGTACGGTGACCGGCGACCTCGATCGACAGGCCACGGTCGAGCGAGGCGTTCCCGTCTATACGAGGCACACCGTGGTCGCCTCACCCGATGTAGCCGACCGGCTCAATTACCTCGCGGCCCAGCAAAGCGGCGGAACTGGCCCTCGCAGCGCCACCTGCGATTCGCGATCCCTTCGTGCTGCCGTCCACGCCGGAGACCCATCGGCCCGACAACGTCTATGAAGGCGACTGGCAGCGCGAGCCCGTGAGTGGGCAATGGTCACGACAGGTCACGGACAGTCGCGTCGGTCTCAGCATGCAGCGCTTCGACGTGGAAACCGCGACACACGAGGAAGCCGTCGCGCTGGATCGGCAAGCGCAGGCCATCGTGACGGCCAACATCCAAGCGATGCCTGCGAGCACGGCCGCCCACTACAAGGCGGCGTACGACCGGTTCGGCTGGTCGCGCCATGGCGAGATGCCGGCGGCGGTGGACGACGCACTGGCGCACCCCGAGCGCATGGTGGCATCGGACGGCCACATCTACACGCGCGGCGACGACGCGCGCTGGACCACACGGGATCTGCTGCATGGTCACCGTGTTGCCGAGGGCAATCGTCACGTGGAACTGGAAGCGGCCTATCGACGTCACGCAGCGTCGATGACGGCGGCCGTCGGGCCCTTGGCGGCCACACCGCGCACGCAACGCGAAATCTACAGCGACGCGATGATCGAGCAGTTTTGCGAAGCGTCCAAAGCGGGCGATCGCGATGCGATGCGGTCGATCGCCAAGACGTTCGCCACGTCGGATGTCGGCAAGGAAGTGCGCGCCGGGGTTTCTCAAAACATGCTGGATCGAGAGCAGGCGTTGCCCGGCCGAGACCATCCGCTGTTCCAGCAGGCGCTGCATCATCTGGATGCCGTAGACCCGGACGTGGCGAGATATCGCGACGAAGCCGGTAGGGAGCGTCTCGCGGGTGCCATCGCCTTCGAGGCGACCTGCCGTCGCATGCGCAGCATCGACGCCATCGTGCCGAATGCCAACGGCGAACTGGTCGCGACCTGCACGAATCGAGGCGCTGACCCGTTTTCTCCTGCGGCCACGGTCGATCCCACGCTGGCCGCGGTGCAGCCGCTTGACCGAAGCTTCCAGCAACTCGCCGACGAAACCCAGGCGCAGGTCCAAGAGCAGGCATTACAACAGGAGCGCGCGCAGAGCCAAAGCCATGGTATGGCGCGCTGACAGGAGTCAGGACATGAACGACGTAAGGAACGCGAGCGAGCATCTGCTAATGCTCACGGCGCAGGTGGAAGAACTGCTGGTCGATATCAGGAAAGAGACGAAGGAAAGCGAGCGCGTCCTGCGCGCCACGCGCGAGCGCGAGGTGGCGACGTTCCGCGAGCAGATGACGTCGATCCTGGAGCACCATGACACGCGCATCGGTGATGCATTGCGGCCACGCGTCGTACGGGCCTGGCAATTCGTGACGATCGTGAGCGTGCTCGGCATCGTGCTGCTGGGCGCAGCGGTATGGCTTTCCGCTCACTACATGCGTGTGATCGAGCAGAACCAGCTATCGGCTGACCTGCTCAAGGCCTATAACCGCGCCGACGTCACGCTCTGCGACGGTAGCCTGTGCGCCCGTGTCGACACCAAGGGCAAGCGCTGGGGAGCGAAAGGCGAATACATGCCGGTGCAGCCGCGCTGACGCACATCCGCGCAAGGCACGGATGCTTTCGACAGATAAAAAAAGAGCGCGACTCTCGTCGCGCTCTTTGGGGCACCCTTGGAAAGGTGCTTACTTCTTCTTGATCTCGAAGGCTTCGTTGCCCACGGCCTGGCCGTTGAGCGAGACGGTGACCTTGTACTTGCCTTCCGGCCATTCGTTCGGATTCTGGATCTTGAACGTGGTGACCGCCGGACCTTCGGTGCTGATCGACTGGCTGATGTCGCTGACCGTCGTGGTGGTCTCGCCGTCCTGGTAGGTCCACTTGGCGTTGAGCGTGGCGCCTGCCGTGGTGCCGTCCGTTGCGACCGACGCGTAGATGGTCTTGTCGTTCGGTGCGAACGTGTTCTTGGCCTTGGCGACCTTCTTGTCGCTGCCCACGGCATTGCCGAGGGTGACCGAGCTGACCTTCAGCGATTCGGTGACGGCGGGCGCAGCAGGGGCGGGAGCCGGCTGGGCTGCCGGGGCGGGCGCCTGCGCGGCGGTGGTGGCAGCGGCCGGAGCGCTTGCCGACGGGGCCGGGGTCGGCGCAGGCGCCGCCGGGGCGGTAGCGGCCGGAGCTGGCGCGTTCTGCTGCTCTTCCTTCTTGCCGCAAGCGGTGAGGACCAGCAGGCCGGCGACGGTGGCCGTGCCGAGAACGGACGAGCGGAACGAAAGCTTCATGTCTGGATTCCGAGAATGGCTATCAGGTTCGAAAACGAATGGGCGTCAGGGCAGAGCCGTAGCCGCCGCAGGGTACAGGCTACACAACTAAAGGCAAGTCCAATGAAGAGCGCATGAATGATGCGTTCATCATTGGCGGGCACCGCGCGGATTTCCCGGCACGGCAGTCGGATCGGTGCTGCGGAATGGGTTGATGTCGAGCCCGCCGCGGCGCGTGTAACGCGCGTAAACCGACAGCTCGCGCGGCGCGCAACGCGCCTGGATGTCTGTAAAAATCCGCTCCACGCACTGCTCGTGAAACTCGGTGTGGCTGCGGAACGAGACGAGGTAGCGCAGCAGCCCGGCGTGATCGATGGGCGCACCTGCATAGGCGATCTGGACGCTGCCCCAGTCGGGCTGGCCGGTCACCGGGCAGTTCGAGCGCAGCAGGTGCGAGACGAGCGTCTCGCGGACGTCGCCCGCGGTAGCGGTGAGGTAGTCGGGGCGCGGCGGACCATAGCAGTCGAAATCCAGCGCCTGATCGTCGAGCAGCGTGCCCTCCGGCTCGCCCAGCGGCGTGCCGTCGAGTTCGTTCGGCGCATGCAGCAGCACGCTCACCGGGCCGCCCGAGGCCGCCGACAGATCGCGTACCAGGCGCTCGCGCACCTCGGCCGCGTCCGGGAGCCGCTCCTGGGCGAAGCTGTTGAGGTACAGCTTGAAGGACTTCGATTCGACGATATTCGGCGTGGTAGCCGGGAACCGGAACTCCGCCACCGCTACCATCGGCTTGCCGCGCGCATCCAGCCACGACAGCTCGTACCCGTTCCAGAGGTCCACGCCATGGAACGGCAGATCGGCGCCGGAGACGCCGATCTCGTCGCGCTTGCCCTGGCGCGGGATGGGAAAGAGCAGGCTGGCGTCGTAGCGGTCGGCGTAGACGGTGGCCTTGCCCAGCGGCGAGTGTTCGGGGGACGACATGGCGGTTTGCTGCGGAAACAAACCGCCATTATAGGGGCTCGGGCCGAGCCCCACCGTTACCGCTCGGCCCGGCGTTCAGGCGTTGATGGAGCCCATCATGTTGGACGCGTAGCGATCGCCGGCTGCCGTGTCCGGCGGGAACACCGCATCGATCTCGGCCACCTCGGCAGTGCTCAGCGTCACCTGTACCGCTCCGGCGTTCTCTTCCAGGTACTTCACGCGCTTGGTGCCCGGGATCGGCACGATGTCGTCGCCCTTGGCGAGCACCCATGCCAGGGCAAGCTGGCCCGGCGTGCAGCCCTTGGTCGCGGCGAACTTGCGCACCTTTTCCACGATTGCCAGGTTTTTGGCGAAGTTGTCGCCCGTGAAACGCGGATTGATGCGGCGGTAGTCGTCCTCGGCGAAATCGTCCGGCTTGGTGATCGCCCCAGTGAGGAAGCCACGACCGAGCGGGCTATACGCCACCAGCGCGATCCCGTGCTCGCGGCAGGCAGCCAGCGTACCGGTGGTCTCCGGATCGCGCGTCCATAGCGAGTATTCGCTCTGCAGCGCCGCGATGGGATGGACCGCTGCTGCCTTGCGGATCGATGCGGCCGAGGCTTCCGACAGGCCCAGGTAACGCACCTTGCCTTCCTCCACCAGCCGCGCCATGGCGCCGACGGTTTCTTCGATCGGTACGTTGCGATCGACGCGGTGCTGGTAATAGAGGTCGATGTGATCCGTCTTCAGGCGGCGCAGGCTACCTTCTACCGACAGCCGCACGTACTCGGGCCGGCCGTCGATGCCGCGCTTGTTCGGGTCGTTCGGGTCGCGGACGATGCCGAACTTGGTGGCGAGAAATACCTTGTCGCGACGTCCGGCAAGCGTGCGACCGATCAGTTCCTCGTTGGTGTGCGGGCCGTAGGCGTCGGAGGTGTCCCAGAAGGTGATGCCGAGGTCCAGGGCGCGTTCCAGGGTGGCGATCGATTCTTTTTCGTCGCCAGCGCCGTAGAACTCGCTCATGCCCATGCAGCCGAGGCCGAGGGTCGAGACGTCGGGGCCGTGCTTGCCGAGCTTGCGGGTGATCATGCGTGTCTCCTTCGATGCGAGGGGATGCCCGGCGTCGCCGCGTCGAGCGGCGGCTCCGTGGGGAGGGCTTCCTGGGGATAAAGCGAGCGATACAGCGCGATCTTCTCGTCGAGGCGCGCAATGGTCTCGGTCAATTCGACCAGTTCGCTGCGCAGCTTTGTGGCATGACGCGCGAGGAGGTCGCCGCGCTCGCGGATGCTTTCCTCGGTTTCGCCGAGGCGGCGCAGCCGCACGTATTCCTGGATGTCCCGCATGGACATGCCGGTGGAGCGGAGTTTGAGTACGAACTGGATGAAGCGCATCTCGGGCTCGCCGTAGACGCGCTGCCCGTTGCGCCGCGGCACTGGATCGATGAGACCGATCTGCTCGTAGTAGCGCAGCGTGTGGACGGTGAGACCGGTGGCCTGGGCGGCCTCGGCGATGGTCAGGGATTGAGGCATTCGAGAAGCCTACGCCTTCGAGTGCGCTCTAGGTCAAGCCCCGACGGGCCGCCCTTCGGCGGCCGATTGGGTTATGCCGGGCTATCGACCGGCGTGGGCTTCAGGTCGCTGTCGAGCGCGATCATCGTGAAGGTGCCGCGCGTGCACAGCTCGCGTTCGCCGGTGATCAGGTCTTCCGTGTACATGGCCACGTCCACCTTCATCGAGGTGCGGCCGACCGAGACGATGGTGGCGATCAGTTCCACCATCTGGCCCTTGCGCACGGGCACGTGGAAGTCCACCTGCTCCGATCGTGCCGTGACCACCACCTTACGGGCGTAGCGCGAGGCGGCGATGAACGCTGCCTTGTCCATCCAGGCCAGCGCCTGGCCGCCGAACAGCGTGCCCAGGTGGTTGGTGTGATCCGGGAAGACGATCTCCAGGAGGCGAGCCTCCGTGGGTCGGGCGATGGGAATCATGGCGGCACCGTCATTCATGGTGCCGCCATTGTAGGGCCTGTTTACGCTATTCGCGTGGCAGGCTACGCGACTGAGTCGCCAAGCCCCGGCGCTTAGAACGACTGATCGAAGGCCACTTCGCCCTGCACGCCGACCTGGTACGACGACACGCGGCGCTCGAAGAAGTTGGTCAGCTCCTGCACGTCCTGCAGGTCCATGAAGTCGAACGGGTTCTTTGCGCCATACTTCTTCGGCATGTCGAGCTGGGCCAGGCGCTGGTCGGCGCAGTACTCGAGGTACTGACGCATGTCGTTTACCGACAGCCCGGCCACACCGCCGGAGAGCACGTCCTGGGCGAACTGCGTCTCGCAGGCGATGGCGTCTTCCAGCATCGTTTCCACCTGCTCGCGCATCTCGTCGTCGAAAAGGTCCGGTTCCTGCTCGCGTACGGTGCGCACCACTTCGAAGGCGAAAGCCATGTGGCCCGACTCGTCGCGGAAGACCCAGTTGGTACCCGACGCCAGGCCGTGCAGCAGACCGCGCGAACGCAGGTAGTACACGTAGGCGAAAGCGGCAAAGAAGAACAGTCCTTCGATGCAGGCGGCGAAGCAGATCAGGTTGAGCAGGAACTGCCGGCGGTGCTCGCGCGTCTCCAGGCGATTCAGGTTCTGGATCGACTCGATCCACTTGAAGCAGAACTCGCCCTTCTGCCGGATCGACGGGATGCTCTCGATCGCGGCGAACGCCTTGTTCCGTTCCGCAGGTTCGGGGATATAGGTGTCCAGCAACGTGAGATAGAACTGCACGTGCAGCGCTTCCTCGTACAACTGGCGCGACAGGAACATGCGCGCTTCGGGCGAGTTCACGTGCTGGTAGAGGTTCAGCACGAGGTTGTTCGACACGATCGTGTCGCCCGTGGCGAAGAAGGCGACCAGGCGATGGATGAGGTGCCGGTCGGCATCGGACATCTTCGACTTGAGGTCGGTGACGTCGAGCGAGAAATCCACTTCCTCCACGGTCCACGTATTGCGGATGGCGGCGCGGTACATCTCATAGAACTGCGGGTACTTCATCGGCCGCAGGGTGAGCTCGAAGCCGGGGTCGAGGATGTGGGAGTCGCGAGTGATCGGGGTGGCGGACATCGGGTGCCTCAATGGGAACGAGCGGCTCGCCGTGGCGCGCCAGCGTCGAGAAGGGGTGCGGAGCGGCAGG
>Ga0209437_100761_pt1 | contig 15430 bp, 10 predicted proteins | sample AraplaL_Cvi_mTSA_FD_184266 | JGI IMG/M metagenome (GOLD analysis project Ga0209437, IMG submission 184266) | Arabidopsis root microbial communities from the University of North Carolina, USA - plate scrape CL_Cvi_mTSA (SPAdes) (version 2) | ecosystem: Host-associated > Plants > Roots > Endosphere...
CACGTACAACAACATCCACGACTGGGGCCAGCTCTATCTCGCGCCTTATGGATGGGTGCCCATGGACGTGACCTTCGGGCGCCTCATGGCCGGCGCGAACGCGAAGCCGGGCGACAACGCGCTCGAGTGGTTCTATCTCGGCGGCCTGGATGCATACCGCATCGCCTTCAACGACGACTACTCGCGGCCGTTTGTGCCGGCGAAGACCTTCTTCCGTTCTGAGACGGTCGACTCGCAGCGGGGCGAAGTCGAATGGAAGGGCGGCAACCTGTACTTCGATCAGTTCGACTACGACTTCCGCTGGCACCGCGTCGATGTACCGCGAGGGGGCGGTGACGCGGCGCCCTGACGGATCAATACAACCCGATTGTCACCTTATGGGAGTGGGGAGATGGGGGAGATCACGACGAACCGGCGCGCGCTGCGCCATGGCGCCTTGTGCCTGGCCATCGGTCTGGGCCTGGCGGTATCCGGCTCGGCATTTGCCGCCAATACCGACGGCACGATCGTCGGCCGCACGAAGTCCGGCGCCACGGTGACCGCACGCGATCCGGCGACTGGGCTCACGCGCACGGTGACCGCCGATGCAGAAGGCAATTTCCGCCTGCCGTACCTGCCGGTCGGGCGCTACCAGGTCGACAGCAGCAAGGATGGCAAGCCCGTGGCGACGACCGCCGACGTCACCGTCAGCCTGGGCAACGCCACTACGGTCAATCTTGTCGAACGCGGCTCGGCCACCACGGAGCTGGAAGGCGTGCAGGTCAGTGCCCCCGTCGTGATTTCCGCCGTGGACGTCAGCTCCACCGAGACGGCGACCAACATCAGCCGCGAGGAAATCCGCCGCCTGCCGGTGGATCAGAACGTGCAGTCGGTCGCGCTGCTGGCGCCGGGCGTGAACAAGGGCAACGCCGGTTTCGGAGGCATTTCGTTCGGCGGTTCGTCCGTCGCGGAGAACTCGTTCTATGTGAACGGCCTCAACGTGACCGATTTCTACAACCGCAACGGCTTCTCCGAGGCACCGTTCGCCTTCTACCAGGAGTTCCAGGTGAAGACGGGTGGCTACTCGGTCGAGTTCGGCCGCACCACCGGCGGCGTGGTCAACGCCGTTACCCGCTCTGGCACCAACGAGTTCAAGGCGGGCGCGGAGATGACCTTCGAACCCAGCGCCTGGCAGGCCACCACGAAGAACCGCTACTGGGACGGCGAGCGCTACATCACCTCGTCCGAGGACCACTACTCGCGCACGAAGATGAACGTGTATGCATCCGGCCCTATCGTGAAGGACAAGCTGTTCTTCTTCGCGATGTACGAGGCGCGTGGTTACACGCCGCAGAACACGGACAACCTCGGGACGGTGCTGACCCAGAACGATACCGACTCGGGCTTCTGGGGCGCCAAGATCGATTGGCACATCAACGACAAGAACCTGTTCGAGTTCATGGCCTTCTCGGACAAGGACAAGAACGTCGGCTCGGTCTACAACTACGACTACGCCACCCACACGAAGAGCCAGCGCAACGATCAGATCTTCAGCGATACAGGCGGCAAGAACTGGAACGGCACCTTCACCAGCTACCTCGTCGACAACTTGTCGATGAAGCTGATGTACGGGCGTAACCAGCGCGAGGACTTCACCCGCGCGCAGTCGGACATCGAGTGCAATCCGGTGGCAAAGGTATCCGCTGTACCCGGACCGGGCGTACCGCTCGGATGCAGCACGAGCACCGCGGTCATCAAACGTAACGACACGCGCAAGCAGGGGCGCGCGGATTTCGAGTGGAGCCTGGGCGATCACCTCATTCGGTTCGGCTACGACCACGAGGTGGACACGTCGATCTATTCGCGTCACTACCCAGGCCCGGGGGCGTACTACTACAACATCTACGCGACCACGCCCGGCGCGACGATCGAAAACGGCGGCGTGGTCCCTGCCGGCTACAACGCTTACGTGCGTGCGCGACGCTACGAGATCGCGGGCACCTTCGAGACCACGAACAACGCGTACTACGTCGAAGACAACTGGAACATCACACCGGATTTCCTGCTTAACGCGGGCCTCCGTCGCGACGCCTTCGACAACAAGACGGGCGAGGGAGCCAGCTACATCAAGATGGACAACATGATTGCGCCGCGGCTTGGCTTCTCGTGGGATCTCAAGGGCGACGGCACGACGAAGATCTTCGGCAACCTCGGGCGCTACTACCTGCCCGTGGCGAACGTGATCAACATCAAGCAGGCGGGCGGCTTGCTCGACCAGCGCACCTACTATGCGTTCGACGGTTACCAGATCCTCGATCGCAACGGTTCGCCCTACGCCATGCCGATCCTGGGGCCGCAGATCGGCCCGGTGGACGATTCGCAGGGTAACGGCACGGTGGGCGATCTGCGCGCCGAGGTCGACAAGCACATGGACAGCGTCTATCAGGACGAGGCCATCCTGGGTTTTCAACAGGCCATCACGGATAAGTGGTCCTGGGGCGTGAGTGGCACCTATCGCAAGCTGCACAATGCGATCGACGACATGGAAATCAGCGCCACGCCGCAATGTGGCGGCGACGGGTACATCGGTTACGTGATGGGCAACCCGGGTCGCAAGCTCACCGTCTACGGCGACACGAACTGCGACGGCACGCCGGACGGTTACATCGACATCGACACATCCAAGCAGGGCTGGGCGTTGTATGACGCGCAGGGCAACTACCTCGGTCAGCGTGGCTGGAAGAAGCCAAGGCGCTCATTCGGCTCGCTGGAATTCCAGGTGGACCGCGCGTGGGACGAGAAGTGGATGTTCAACGCGTCCTATGTGCTTTCGTGGAGTCGCGGTAACGCCGAGGGGCCGGTGAATTCCGATACCAACTTCGACGATACGGGCCGTACGGAGAACTTCGACGATCCGTGGGTGAACCTTTCCGGCGGTTACCTCCCCAACGATCATCGCCACCAGTTCAAGGTACGCGGCACCTACGCCATCACGCCGCACTGGCAGGTGGGTGCCGATCTCACGGCGCTTTCGGGCAGCCCGATCACCGGTTACGGCGTGGGCAATCCGTACGATGCGACGGTCTATCACAGCTACTTCATCTGCGTGGAAAACTGCGCCGACCCCATTTCGCAGAACCGTGTCTACCAGCGCTCACCGCGCGGCGAGGATCGCACCCCATGGACCTTCAACCTCAACGCCAGCATCACCTACCTCATGCCGCTGGATGAGAAGAACAATCTGCGCGTGAAGTTCGCTGTGTACAACCTGCTCAATCAGCAGCGCACGCTTGGCGTGGATCAGGATCTGCAGACGTCGGTCGGTGGCCTCAATCCTACCTATCTGCAGCCGCAGCGCTTCCAGTCGCCTCGCTTCGGGCAGCTCACCGTCTCCCTGGACTTTTAATGTCCCTTGCGTCGGCGCCCGGTAGTGGGCGCCGCCTTTTTCATGGAGGCACGCATGAAGCGCATTCTCAGTCTGGCCTTCCTGCTCTGTAGCGCTGCGCAGGCGCAGGATCATCCCCTCACGTTGGATACGCACGTCGATATCCCGTTGTCGTACATGCAGGATCCGAAATTCGACGCCGGTCAGGATGGCGTGCTCAAGGTGGATCTGCCGAAGATGCGACGCGGCGGGCTCGATGCCGCGTTCTTCGTCATCTACGTGGAGCAGGGGCCGCTGACCCGCGCGGGTTATGCGAAGGCCGTCGCGCAGGCGAAGCGCAAGTACGACGCCATCGACCTCATGGTGCAGCGTTATCCGGAACAGATCAGTCTGGCGCGTACGCCGGGGGACGTCCGCGCCAACAAGACCGCTGGGCGCTTGTCCGCCATGATCGGCATCGAGAACGCGTATTCGCTCGGCCATGACCTGAAGCGCCTCGATGTCGCCTATGCACGTGGCGCGCGCTACGTCGGCCTCGTCCACGTCGGCAACAACGACCTGTGCGGCAGCTCGCTCCCGCGCAAGGAACTTGGCGACGCCCCGGACAGCAACCTCGGGCTGAGCGAGTTCGGGCGGGCGGTCGTCCGGCGTGCGAACGCGCTCGGCATGATGGTGGATGTATCGCACGCCTCCGATGCCTGTGTACGCGACGTGCTGGCGCTGTCTCGTGCGCCGATCATTGCATCGCACTCGTCGTCGCGCGCGATGACGGATCACCCGCGCAATCTGCCGGACGACCTGCTCGCCGCAATCGCGGCAAAGGGCGGCGTCGTACAGGCGGTGGCATACAAGGAGTTTCTGAAGAAAGACCCCGAGCGCGCGGCAGCGGAGAAGGCCCTGCAGGCAAGGGTGGCGAAGGCGGCCGGCGACAAGGACTACGACAGCGAAAAGCACGACTACCTACCGTCCTATGTCGAGGGCATGAAGGCGATCCAGCGCGACCACCCGCTCGCGACACTGGACGATTTCCTCGATCACATCGAGCACATGGTGAAGGTGGCCGGCATCGATCATGTCGGTATCGCGTCGGACTTCGACGGTGGCGGCGAAATCACCGGTTGGATGGATGCCTCGCAGACGCGCAATGTGACCGCGGGCCTCAAGCGCCGAGGTTTTTCCGACGACGACATCGCGAAGCTCTGGAGCGGCAACCTGCTGCGCGTCTGGGCGGCCGACGAGGCGGCATCGACCCAGCAGAATCCGATGCCGGTCGGCCAACGTCGCGAAGCGTGGAACGACACGCATCTCTACGGTTACGGTTAGCGCGCCGGCTGGCGCTTTCTCGTACAGTGGGACGGGCAGCGGATGGACGTCGAGCCCTTGGTCGATCTCCTACCGCCCGACCCATTGCGCCTGACCAAGGTCGATCCCGATGCCGATTTCAGCAGTGACTTCGAAGATCTGGCTTTCACTCGCGTGCGCGCTTGCCCTTAGCGCCCACGCTGGTGAGCCGCCGCAGCTGTCGGCCGCCCGCACGCCGGAAGAGGCGGGACTGATCGATGTGCGCGCCCGCGCGCCGGACATCGCCGAAGCGATTCACTACGCCGGCAGCGCCAATTTCGTCGGCCGCCCCGTGGATGGCTATGCAGCGGCAAAGTGCTACCTGCGCACTGCCGCCGCCGAGGCGCTGGCGCGCGTAGAACGCAGCCTGCGCGCACAGGGCTACGGTCTGCTGGTATGGGATTGCTATCGGCCAGCGCGTGCGGTCGCGGATTTTGTCCGCTGGGCGGGAGATCTTTCGGATACGCGCACCAAGGCAACGCATTATCCTCACCTCAGCAAGGACAAGCTGCTGGGCGAATACATCGCGCCGATCTCCGGACACAGTCGCGGCGCTACGGTGGACCTGACGCTGATGCGCTGCGACGGCGGGCAGTGCACGCCGCTGGACATGGGCACCGACTTCGATTTCTTCGATCCGCGCGCGCATACCGACGCCCCCGATATCGATGCCGCGCAGCGCGCTCATCGCCAACGGCTCCTTGGCGCCATGGCGGCGGAAGGCTTCGTGAACTACCCGCAGGAGTGGTGGCATTACACGCTGCCGTCGGCCGCGGAGGCGGGCGTGATCTACGATGTTCCGGTGAAGTGAGCGGGAGCTAACGTTCTCCTCCCCGGTGTCTTCGCGGCGCCCGCGGTGGGTTTCGGCGTTCGTGGGAGACCGCTACTCGCCAACGCGAGGCGCTGCCGGTAGGCGCGGCTGACAAAGCCCCGCCACGGGCCATGCCTTATCATGGGCGTTCCCCGCGACCGCCCGGATCCTCCATGTCCACGTTCCGCTTCGCCCTGGCCCAGTTCGATTTCCCCGTCGGAGCCACCGCCGCCAATGCCAAGCGCGTACAGGCGCTGGCCGAGGAAGCACGCGACCGCCTCGGTGCCTCGCTGATTGCCTTTCCCGAACTGACTTTGTCCGGCTACCCGCCCGAAGATCTCCTGCAACGGCCCAGCTTTCTCGAAGCCTGTCACCGGGAAATCGAGGCGCTGGCGCCGCGGATCGACGGGATCTCCGCCATCGTCGGTTACCCGGACTCGCACGGCGAGGTGTACAACGCGGCCACGCTCATTCGCGAAGGCAAGCGGGAGTGGACCTATCACAAGCAGGCGCTGCCCAATTACACCGTCTTCGACGAGAAGCGCTATTTCCAGCATGGCGAAGCCACCCGCGTGTTCGTCATCGACGGTGTGCGCGTTGGCATGCTCATCTGCGAGGACATCTGGGAAGCCGAACCCGCAGCGCATGCCGCACAGGCGGGCGCCGAGCTGATCCTCGTGATCAATGCCTCGCCCTACGATCGTCGGCAGGCGGCCACCCGCGAGGAACTGCTGCGCCGTCGTGCCACGGAAAACGGCGTGCCCATCGCGTACGTCAACCTCGTGGGCGGGCAGGACGACCTGCTCTTCGACGGCCACTCGCTGCTCGTGCAGGCCGACGGTCACGTCGCGGCACGCGCACCGTCGTTCGAGGAAATGCTGCTCGCTGTGGAATACGACACGGAAACGAAGCGCCTCGCCGCCATCGATTGGCCGGCACCCGACACCCGCTCACCGGAAGCCATCATGTATGCCGGGCTGGTGCGCGGCGTGCGCGACTACGTCGGCAAGAACGGCTTTTCCGGCGTACTGCTGGGCCTCTCCGGCGGCATCGATTCGGCACTGACGCTCGCCCTCGCCGTGGACGCGCTGGGCAAAGACAAGGTCACCGCCGTGATGATGCCCACGGTATACACCTCCGATCTGTCGCTGCGCGAAGCCAAGGCGCAGGCCGAGCAGCTTGGCGTCGAGTACCACGTGCTGCCGATCGAGGGCATCTATGAGGCTTTCACTGGTGCTCTGGCGCCTGTCTTCGCCGGACGCGAACCGGACATCACGGAGGAAAACCTCCAGTCGCGCACGCGCGGCGTCTTGTTGATGGCGATGTCCAACAAGACCGGCAAGCTGCTGCTTTCCACGGGCAACAAGAGCGAAATGGCGGTGGGCTACGCCACTCTTTATGGCGACATGTGCGGCGCTTATGCGCCGCTCAAGGACGTCTACAAGACCACCGTCTATGCGCTGTCGCGCTGGCGCGCGGCGATCGACGGGGCGATTCCCTTGGCGGTGATCGACCGTCCGCCCTCGGCCGAACTCCGTCACGAACAGACCGACCAGGATTCGCTGCCGCCCTACGACGAACTGGATGCCATCCTCGAACACTTCATCGAAGGCGAAGCGTCGGCGGAAGACATCATCGCGGCGGGGCACGAGGACGCCACCGTGCGCCGCGTCATCCGCATGGTCTTCATCAACGAGTTCAAGCGCCGCCAGGCCGCCCCCGGCCCCCGCGTCACCACCAAGGCCTTCGGCCGCGAACGCCGCTACCCCATCACCTCCGGCTGGCGCTAAAGGGGGGGGGGCGGGCCACTCCGTCGCCGATACCCAGATAGTCCGCCGGGGGCTCGGTCGCGATAGGCGCCGGTGTGGCCCGATCGCGAGTTCGCATGTTTGGGCGCGCATTGATCAAACCATGCTTAATTTCCGAGAGAAGCGGTTCCCCGCTCCAGGAGTAAATCGAACGCCCGGCCGCCGAGCCCCCATCCGAACCTCGACGGATAGGGCACCAGATTGATCCTGCAAAAGCACACGCAAAACGCTTCAGCTGGGAAATTCGTGTAAGCGAGGGGCGGAATCCAGAAGTGGTAATCCGCATTGGTGCCGTATGGCAGGCGTTGAATCAAGGAAAACAAGGAGATGAGCAAGTTGTCCTCGGCAATGTAGATTCCCCAATTGCACGTTATGTCCTGGAATAACTCGCCGTTTCCGACGGGTCCCAGCCGCACCGACAAGCCGTTCGGATAGTCCGGGACATATAAGCCGTCATCTGCGACGCCTTCGATGACTGGTGGCGTGAACGTCAGGAAGCGCGTCACCTTGATCGACCGAGTAGGCGAAACGACCACGGAACCATCGCGCAGATGCACAGAGTAGGTAACGTCGACGTCCTTCCCTTCGAATGGCCGGCGCTTGTCATCCGGCAGCGGGATGATCAAAAGATCCTGGCCGGATGACGGCACCGGTGGCGACGAGAAGCCGGCAGAACCGTCCGATGCCAGCCAACGGACGCTCACGAGTGCGTCGAGCGGCAGGGCGGCCGTCACGACACGCATGTCGGCGTGGCCAGCCGTTACAGGGAAATAGGTGCCCCAGATTGGGACATCTGGAATCTCCTCCGCGTCATCGGCAGAGTTTCCCCAAAAGATGCGAGGCTCGTGGAGCTGTGCGGCGAGAACACTGTTGCTCGCCAGCGCGAGGGCGCTGAAGGGGGATGTGCTCCGGTCGGGTCCGCTGGGATAGTCGATCGTTTTCATGATCCGTCCTTGGATAGTGAGTACGAAGATGCTGCGCGTGATCGCTCGCTTATGAAAGGGGCGCTTGCCGCCGATCGTTACGCAAATTCACGCGACACCTAGGCAACTCGCGCGTACGCCTAACAAATCACGCAGCATTGCCTGTACAGCTTCGGCTGATCGAGTCAGACAAACCCAATCAGAGCGCCTACGTTGAGTCCTTTCAACGGGCGTCTGCGCGACGAATGCCTGAATGAGCATGGGTTTACCCACCCGCTACACGCCCGCACAATCATCGAGTCAATGGCGGCGGGAACACATCGAGGAACGACCTAGGAATGTGTCGGCGCTCGAATCATCCACTAAAACGAACAAGCCGGCTTTCGCCGGCTTGTTCGCTTGGATCAGTGGTGCCCCGAGAACGGGATCGCCTTGCGCCAGACCGACGGGTGATGCGGCCAGTTCGGGTCCGTCAGGTACGGGTGATCCGGGTAGTTCAGGGCCAGCACCTGGCGGGTCTGGTCGGCCAGCGGCTTGCGGTCGAGGGCCAGATAGCTGCGGGTGAGGATTGCCAGGGCGTCTGCCGTCTGCGGCGACTGCTGGTAATGCTCGATCACGTATTGGGCGCGGTCCGCCGAGGCCACGTAGGACTTCGTGCGCAGGTAGTACTCCGCCACGTTGATCTCGAACTGGGCCAGCTGGTTGCGCAGGAAGATCATGCGCTGGCGGGCGTCCGTGGCGTAGGCGCTGTTCGGATAACGACGGGTCAGCTGGCTGAAATCGTCGAATGCCGTGAGGTTGAAGCCCTGGTCGCGACGCGTGGATGCCGAGTTGCCGCGCTGCAGATAACGCTCGATCAGGCCACCGGTACGGTCGAAATTGATCAGACCGCGCAGGTAATAGGCATAATCTGCATGCTTGTGGGTCGGAAACGTCTTGATGAAGCGGTTGATCGTCGAGTACGCGTCGTCCGGCTTGTTGTCTTTGTACTGCGCGTAGGCCAGTTCGATCTGGGCCTGCTCATTGATGTCCCCCGACGGGAAGCGCGCGATGAGGCGCTCGTAGGCCTTTTCGGCCGCGGCATAGTCGGAATGCTCGAGTGACTCGTGAGCATTGGCGTAGAGCCGGTCGACCGGCATCGTGTCGATCGTCTCCTTCTTGCTGTGGAACATCGAGCAGGCGCTCATCGACAGGGCGAGGACGAGCAGAATGGTGATCTTAGTTGCACGCATTGAGAGAGTTCGGATGCTTGAGCGAAAAGGCATGATAGCCGAAACCGGCCTTGGGCCGGGTGGGGCGCTATGACGACGGTCAGACACGAGGCCAGCGTGCCGGTCTCGGCCGCAGGTCGGCGTTTCGACCAGTCCCTGGCCGAGATGTTCCCCGAGTATTCCCGATCCCGCCTGACGGCCTGGATCAAGGAGGGCAAGGTGCTGCTGGACGGCGCCAAGGTGGCGCCCCGGCACCTGCTGCGAGGCGGGGAGCGGGTGGAGCTGGAGGCCGAGCTGGAGACCGAGGTCGATGCCCAGCCCGAGGACATCGCCCTGAACATCCGCTACGAGGACGACGACCTCATGGTGATCGACAAGCCCGTGGGGCTGGTCGTCCACCCGGGGGCGGGCAACTCGGCCGGCACCCTGCTCAACGCCTTGCTCCACCACAGTGCCGCCCAGGCCGAGCTGCCCCGCGGCGGCATCGTGCACCGCCTGGACAAGGACACCGCGGGCCTGATGATCGTCGCCAAGAGCATCGCGGCGCATACCGCGCTCGTGGCGATGCTGGCCCGGCACGACGTACACCGTCAGTACGAGGCCGTGGTGCTCGGCACCATGGTCGCCGGCGGCACGGTGGACCAGCCGATCGGCCGCCACCAGCACGATCGCCTGAAGCAGGGCGTGCGCGACGTGGAGGATGGCGGCAAGGAGGCCATCACGCACTACCGCGTGCGTGAGCGCTTCCGCGCCCACAGCGTGGTTCAGTGCAATCTGGAAACGGGGCGCACGCATCAGATTCGCGTACACATGGCCCACCTCGGCCATCCCCTGGTCGGCGATCAGCTCTACGGCAACGGCCTGCGCCTGCCGCGTGGGGCGAGCCAGGAACTGATCGACGCGCTTCGTGGCTTCCGTCGTCAGGCGCTGCACGCGGAAAAGCTGGCTTTCGAGCATCCGCTGACGGGCGAGCACCTGGAGTTCGAATCGCCGCGGCCTGCCGACCAGGAAGCCCTGATCGCCGCCCTGCGGGCCGACACGGCCCTGCATCCGATCGAGGACTGAGCATGGACGACGCCTGGATCGTGCCGGACTGGCCCGCCCCGGCGACCGTCGGGGCCGCGGTCTCGACCCGGCAGGGGCCGGGCGTTTCGGCGCCGCCGTACGACCGCCTGAATCTCGGGCTGCGCTCCGGGGATGACCTCGCCGCCGTGGTGACGAACCGGGCGGCGCTGGCCCAGGCCCTCGCGCTGCCGGCGACACCGCTATGGCTGCGCCAGATCCATGGCACGGCTGTTGCCGAGCACTCGGCACCGCGCGAGGACGAGCCGGAGGCCGACGCCGCCGTCGCCCGTGGGCCGGGCAAAGCGCTCGCGATCCTCACCGCCGACTGCCTGCCGGTGCTCTTCACCAGCGCTGACGGTGGGACGATCGGTGCGGCACACGCGGGCTGGCGCGGGCTGGCGGCAGGCGTGCTCGAAAACGCCCTGGCCCGGATGGCGGTCCCAGCGGCGGACGTCATGGCGTGGCTGGGGCCGGCGATCGGCGCGCCGTCCTATGAGGTGGGTGACGAAGTCCGGGCTGCGTTCGTCGCTACCGATCCGGGCGCGGAAGCCGCCTTCACCCCCACCCGGCCGGGGCACGCCCTGTGCGATCTCTACATGCTGGCGCGGCGCAAGCTGGCGGCGGCGGGCGTCACGCGTGTCTTCGGCGGCGGCTTCGACACGTTCCGCGACTCACGCTTCTACTCCTACCGCCGCGACGGCGCGGCCAGCGGCCGTTTCGCGACGGTGATCTGGACGCGTTGATTCGCTGTCACACCGAGCGGTCGGTGTGACAGCGACCGTGCGCCATCAAGGCGCGACGTTGGGCTTCGGCAGGTAGATTTCGGGCTTTACGCGCGGTGGCTCGGTCAGCGCGTGCAGGAACGCATTGCGCCAGGTCGTGATGTCGTTGCGTTCCAGTACGTCCATCATCGACTGCCAGCGCATCCGCCGCTCCTTCAACGGCATTTCCAGGGCGCGCTTCAGCGCTTCCGATACCTCGTCCAGATCCGACGGATTCACCAGCAGGGCGGCGTCCAGTTCCTGCGCGGCGCCTGCAAAGCGCGAAAGCACGAGCACGCCCGGGTCCTGCGGATCCTGGCAGGCCACGTACTCCTTCGCCACGAGGTTCATGCCATCGCGCAAGGGCGTGACCAGGCCGACCTTCGCCACGCGGAAGTAGCCTGCGAGCACCTTGTGCGCAAAGGACTTGTTCACGTAGCGGATCGGCACCCAGTCCGGTTCCGCGTACTGGCCGTTGATGTGGCCCGCGCTGCGCTCCAGTTCGCGGCGGAGCGATCGGTATTCAGGCACGTCCGAGCGGGATGGCGGGGCGATCTGCAGCAGCGACACGCGGCCACGCATCTCCTTGTGATCGCGCAGCAGGCGAGCGAAGCCCTCGAAGCGCTCGGGTAGACCCTTGGAGTAATCCAGACGATCCACGCCGATGATCAGCGCACGGTCGTCGATCGACGCTTTCAGCTTCGCCACCGCGCCACTGTCTTCCGCGCGGTGCGCAAGTTCCACGGCCTCGGCGGTGTCGATGCTGATGGGGAATACCCCGGCGCGGAAGATGCGTCCGTTCGCTGCACGGATCCGGCCGCCCGTGCGCATGGCCGCGCCCAGTTCGTGCAGGAAATAGTCTTCCAGCGCGCGCAGATCGCGCTGCGTGTGGAGACCCACCAGATCGTACGAGGCCAGGGGCTCGAGCAGTTCGCGGTGGCGGGGCAGGGTGATGAGCAGTCCTGCAGCCGGCAGCGGGGTATGCAGGAAGAAACCGATCCGGTTCTCTACGCCCTCTTCGCGCAGCATCGCAGCCAACGGAAGGAGGTGGTAGTCGTGCACCCAGATGATGTCGTCCTTGCGGATCAACTTCGCCACGCGCTTGGCGAAGATGCGGTTCACCCGGAGATAGCCTTCGAGGTGATCACGGCGATAGTCGACCAGATCGGCGCGGTAGTGGAACAACGGCCACAGCGCGCGATTGGCGAAACCGCTGTAGTAGTCATCGTGATCCGCCTTCGACATGTCGATGGTGGCGTAGCTGATGTGTCCGTCCTCGACTTCATGCAGCTCCTTGCCCGTCTCGGCGGCGATGTTGCCGCTCCAGCCGAACCACAGACCGCCCATTTCCTGCAGCGCCGCGTTCATGGCGGAAGCGAGTCCGCCGGTCTGTGTCTGCTTGGGCAGCGCTACGCGGTTCGATATGACGACTAATCGGCTCATCGTGGTCTTGCGGCTCCCTGCGTCAATGCGGCCTTCACGGCATTCAGCCAAGCATGAACATCGGCCGGGCTAGGCAATGTGAACGCGGCATGTGACGGCGTTCTTTCGCCGACGCGCACCGACGCCCCCCCGCGTTCGTTGACCACCGCGAACGCATGTTCGTCGGTCAGGTCGTCGCCCAAATACACCGGGCGACGTCCCTGAAACGGCGCCGCATCGAGAAACGCCGCCACGGCCACGCCCTTGTCCATGCCACGCGGCTTGAACTCGTAGACGTAGCTGCCGGGCTGTAGTTCGAAGCCGGGGAAGCGCGCCGCGATCGCGGGCGCGACGCGATCGAGTTCCGCGGCATGGTCCGGACGTTCGCGGCAATGCAGCGCCACCGACCAGCTCTTGTCTTCCACGCGGACGCCGGGCATGGCGATCGCCACGTCATGCACGATGGCTCGCAAGCGGGCCAGTTCCTCCGCGTCCACGGGCATCGTGACGAGGCGTCCGTCGGCGTCGCGGCGCTCGAGGCCGTGCTGGCCGGCTGCGGCCCAGCGCTGACGCCCAAAGATGCGGTCGAGCCCTGCGATAGCGCGTCCGCTCACCAGGGCCAGCGCACCGTCCAAGGCGTCATGGATCGTGTCGAGCGTCTCGATCAGCCCGTCCACCACGACTACCCCCTCGGGATCGTCGGCGAATGCCAGCAGCGTGCCGTCGGCATCCAGGAACAGGGCAGTGTCGGAGGTGACGAGGTCGGCAGGCGGCCGGGGCAGATTGTCGCGGGCAGTGGTCACGGGAGCTCCATGGGCGGCGATCCGCGAAGGATGACGTTGTGCTCGTGAAAAAAGTGGTGGTTCACGCAGCGGCCGGGCCGTTGAAGGCGCATGCTTGCACCCGCATTTACCTGCCAGAGGCGTCGCGGGGAGGGCCCGGGGGCGCCAAACCTTGCGGAGAACAACCAAGATGCGAATGGACAAACTGACGTCGCGCTTCCAGCAGGCGCTGGCCGACGCGCAATCGCTGGCCGTGGGCCGCGACAACAACATCCTCGAACCTGCCCACGTGTTGGCTGCGTTGCTGGACCAGCAAGGCGGTTCGACGGCGCCGCTGCTTACCCAGGCACAGGTGAACGTGCCGGCGCTTCGCCAGCGGGTCGGCGAGATCCTGGAGCGGCTGCCGCGAGTCAGCGGCCAGGAGGGCAACATCAGCGTCGGCAACGACCTCAACCGCCTGTTCAACCTCACCGACAAGCTCGCCCAGCAGCGTGGCGACCAGTTCATCGCCAGCGAACTGTTCCTGCTGGCTGCGCTGGACGACCGTGGCGAGATCGGCGGCGCGTTGAAGGCCGCTGGCGCGACCAAGGAGCGGCTCGAAGCCGCCATCGAGAAACTGCGCGGCGGGGAGAAGGTGCAGTCCGAAAACGCCGAGGACCAGCGCCAGGCGCTGGAGAAGTACACCATCGATCTCACCGAGCGCGCGGAGAGCGGCAAGCTGGATCCCGTGATCGGCCGCGACGAGGAAATCCGCCGCACGATCCAGGTGTTGCAGCGTCGAACGAAGAACAATCCGGTGCTGATCGGCGAGCCCGGTGTGGGCAAGACCGCTATCGTGGAAGGCCTCGCGCAGCGCATCGTCAATGGCGAGGTGCCGGAAGGGCTGCGTGACAAGCGCGTGCTCTCGCTCGACATGGGCGCCTTGATCGCGGGTGCGAAGTTCCGCGGCGAGTTCGAGGAACGCTTGAAGGGCGTGCTCAACGACCTCTCCAAGCAGGAGGGTCGGGTGATCCTCTTCATCGACGAGCTGCATACGATGGTCGGCGCCGGCAAGGCCGACGGCGCCATGGACGCCGGCAACATGCTCAAGCCGGCGCTCGCGCGCGGCGAGCTGCATTGCATCGGTGCCACCACGCTCGACGAGTACCGCAAGTACGTCGAAAAAGACGCGGCACTCGAACGCCGCTTCCAAAAGGTGTTCGTCGGCGAGCCGAGCGTGGAGGACACGATCGCGATCCTGCGCGGATTGAAGGAGCGCTACGCCGTGCACCACGGCGTCGAGATCACCGATCCGGCGATCGTCGCCGCAGCGACGTTGTCGGCCCGCTACATTCCGGATCGCCAACTGCCCGACAAGGCCATCGACCTGATGGACGAAGCGGCCTCGCGCATTCGCATGGAAATCGATTCCAAGCCGGAGGAACTCGATCGTCTCGAGCGTCGACTGATCCAGCTCAAGATCCAGCGCGAGATGCTCAAGAAGGAGCAGGATGACGAGTCGCGCCAGCGCCTCGCCCATTTGGAAGCCGACATCGAGAAGCTCGACCGCGAGTTCTCCGACCTCAACGAAGTGTGGAAGTCGGAGAAAGCCACACTGCAAGGCGCCACGAAGATCAAGGAACAGATCGAACAGGCACGTCTCGACCTCGAGTCGGCTCAGCGGCGCCAGGATTACGGTGCGATGAGCGAGATCCAGTACGGCCGCCTGCCGGCGCTGGAAAGTCAACTCGCGGCCGCGCAGAAAGCGGAGAAGCAGGACTTCACGCTGCTGCAGGACCGCGTTACGGCGGAAGAGATCGCCGAGGTGGTGGCACGTTGGACCGGCATTCCCGTCGCCAAGATGCTCGAAGGCGAGCGCGAGAAGCTGCTGCACATGGAAGAGGCGCTGCACGGTCGTGTGGTGGGGCAGGACGAAGCGGTGCGCGCGGTGTCCGATGCGATC
>Ga0209437_100762_pt1 | contig 15412 bp, 16 predicted proteins | sample AraplaL_Cvi_mTSA_FD_184266 | JGI IMG/M metagenome (GOLD analysis project Ga0209437, IMG submission 184266) | Arabidopsis root microbial communities from the University of North Carolina, USA - plate scrape CL_Cvi_mTSA (SPAdes) (version 2) | ecosystem: Host-associated > Plants > Roots > Endosphere...
GGCACTGTTGCGCGGCCTGCCCGGACGCCCATGCGGCCGAGCAGTTCGATGAAGGTGGTGACGTCATGCAGGTGCGGCACGTTGCCGATGCTGACCGGCTCGTCCGCAAGCAGGCAGGAAGCGAGGATGGGCAGGACGGCGTTCTTCGCGCCGGAAATGCCGACCTCGCCATGAAGCGGCTGACCGCCGCTGATCAGGATCTTGGCCATGGGAATGCCTTGGATGTGGGATGACGGGGACGAAGGGCGATGCGGCGCGCGTGCTCAGCGGCGACCGGCGGCTTCGTCGGGAGTGAAGGTCTTGAGGCCGAGTGCATGGATGGCGCCACCCATGAGATCGCCCAGGGTCGCGTAGACGAGGCGGTGACGGGCCAGGGGCAATTTGCCGGTGAACTGCTCCGAGATCACCTCGGCTTCGAAATGAACGCCGTCGTCGCCGCGAACGTCCACCCGCGCGCCGGGCAAGCCGGCCTCGATCAATGCCTGGATGCGCGCAGCGTCCATGGATACTCCGGTAGGGGGTTGCCGCGGGTGCGAGGGTTCCGAAACGGAGCCTGAACCGCCCATCGATGGCAGCAACGATATAATGAGAATATGTAATGGTAATGGAAATCCGGTGTCGCAGAAATGGACATCCCGGGTAACCAGGGAGTGCCCACCCGGAACAAGAGGTCGCATGAACGCCCGCACCGCCCCGCCCACCGACCACCGCCTCGTGAATGCCGATACCGTGATTCGCAGCGCCCGCAACGTCATCAAGACGGAGGCGGCCGCCATTCGTGCGCTGGAAGCGAAGGTGGACGCGGCCTTCGTGCAGGCCTGCCAGATGATCCTGGCCTGCAAGGGCCGGGTGGTCGTCTCGGGCATGGGCAAGTCGGGCCACATCGCGCGGAAGATCGCCGCGACGCTGGCATCCACCGGCACCCCCTCTTTCTTCGTGCATCCGGGCGAGGCCAGCCACGGCGACCTCGGCATGATCCAGCCGGACGACCTCCTGCTGGGCATTTCCTATTCCGGCGAGACCGACGAGCTTCTCTACATTCTCCCGGCGATCAAGCGCCAGGGTATCGGCCTCATCTCGATCACGGGCAACCCGAAATCCTCGCTGGCGACGCAGGCCGACCTCAACCTGGATGCCAACGTCGCGTCCGAAGCGTGCCCTCACGGCCTGGCGCCGACGGCCAGCACGACGGCGGCCCTGGTCATGGGCGATGCCCTGGCCGTGGCGCTGCTGGAAGCCCGCGGCTTCACCTCCGACGATTTCGCCCGTTCGCATCCCGCCGGCAGCCTCGGGCGCCGACTGTTGCTGCACATCGCAGATGTGATGCATTCGGGCGACGACGTGCCGCGCGTAACGCTGGAGGCAACGCTGAGCGAGGCCCTGGTGGAAATGTCGCGCAAGCGCCTGGGCATGACCGCGGTGGTCGATGCCGATCAGCGCCTGCTCGGCGTGTTCACCGACGGCGACCTGCGCCGCGCATTGGACGACGATGGCGTAGACCTGCGCAGCGCGTCGGTGGCGCAGCTCATGACGCGCGGTCCGAAGACGATCGGCTCGGACAAGCTCGCCGTCGAAGCTGCCCAGCTCATGGAAAAACACCAGATCAACGCCCTGCTCGTCGTGGACGCGGAAAACCGTGTGGTCGGCGCACTCAACATCCACGACCTGCTCCGCGCCCGCGTCGTCTGACGACCGGGCCAGCCGGCGCTCCCATCGGCGCCGCCACGTCCCCATATAGCGAACCATGGCCTACACCCACTACACCGAGATCCCCGCCGACGTTGCGGAACGCGCCGCCAAGGTGCGCATCGTCGTCTTCGACGTCGACGGCACGCTCACCGACGGCCGGCTCTGGTACGGCGAGGATGGCCGGGAGACCAAGGTCTTCCACGTCCATGACGGACTCGGCCTGAAGGCCCTGGAACGGAACGGCGTCAAGGTCGCGATCATTACCGCACGGATCAGCCACCCCGTGTCGTTGCGGGCGGAGGAACTGGGCATCGCCCACGTGTACCAGGGCCAGAAGGACAAGCGCGCCTGCCTGACCGGCCTGCTCGAAGCGCTGCGCCTGGCGCCCGAGCAGTCCGCCTTTGTCGGTGACGACCTGCCCGACCTGCCTGCCATGAGCATCGCCGGTCTGGCGGTCGCCACCGCGAACGCCCACCCGTGGGTCGCCGAGCGGGCGCATTGGCGCACTCGGCTTTCGGGTGGCTACGGGGCGGCCCGTGAAGTGGCCGACATGATTCTTGCCGCGCAAGGCAAGGCTGAAGCCGAGCGGGACCGCTGGCTGTGAGCGTGCTCAACCTGTTCAAGGATCGCAGCGCGACGGGCATGGCGGGCATGCTCGCCGTCGCCCTGGGCGCCAGCGTCCTGCTCTATTACTGGGCGGCACCGGAGAAGAAGGTGCAGGACTTCGTCGGTCCACCGCGTTCGGGGTACGTGCTCACCAACTTCGACCTCGACTCGTACAACGACCAGGGCAAGCCGGCGTTCAAGCTGATCGCGCCGCACCTGGAGCGCCGCGAAGGCGACGAGTCGCTGTACATCAATGCACCGGATTTCGTCCTGCCCTCCACGACCGAGACGGACGTCCCGCCGTGGAAAGGACACTCGCAATATGGCTGGGTGAACAAGGATGGCAGCCTCCTGAAGCTGCAGGGCAAGGTCCACATGGATCGCCCCGCCTTCGGTACCACCCAGGCCGCCAGCATCGACACCTCCGAGGTCACCGCCTGGCCGAAGGAGAACCGCCTTGAGACGGCCGAGGCAGCCCGCATCGTCCAGGGAACCTCTACAATGGACGGCGTTGGCATGCGCGCCAATCTCGACACCAAGCACCTGGAGCTCCTCGATGCAGTCCACACGACGTATCAGCCGCGTAAGCGCTAACGCCCTCCTCGCGCTGCTCGGGGTGGCACTTGCTGCCAGTTCGCCGGTCATGGCGAAGCAGTCCGACCGCGATCAGCCGGCCGATGTCACGTCCAAGTCGTTCGACGGCTCGCAGCAGCCGAATGGCAAGGTGATCTGGACGGGCAACGTGGTGCTCACGCAGGGCACGCTGAAGATCACCGGAAGCAAAGCCACCGGATACCTCGACAGCGACAACTCCATCATCCGTGTGGTCGTCGATGGCTCCCCCGCCACCATCCACCAGCTGGACGACGCTAACCAGCCGATGGACGGCAAGGCCGCCAACATCGACTACAAGATCGACCAGGATTTCGCCGTGCTCACGGGCAAGGCGGAAGTCCACCAGCCGGTCAAGGGCAGCGCCGAAGGCGACAAGCTCACCTACAACACGAAAGACAGCACGATGACGGGCGAAAGCAACGGCGGCGCCCCCGTGCACATGACCTTCCAGCCGAAGAACAAGACGCCAGGCGCCGCACCTGCGACGCCAGCGCCGCCTGCCAAGAAGAAGCCCTGACCCGATGCTCTCAGCCCAAGGCCTGCAGAAGCGCTTCCGTGCGCGCCAGGTAGTCCGCGATTTCGCATTTTCCATTCGCGAAGGTGAAGTGGTGGGTCTGCTCGGCCCCAACGGTGCCGGCAAGACCACCTGCTTCTACATGGTGGTCGGCCTCATCCAGGCGGATGCCGGGTCGATCAAGCTCGACGAGCAGGACATCACCGGCCTGCCCATGCACTCGCGGGCGAAGCTCGGTATCGGCTACCTGCCGCAGGAAGCCTCGGTGTTCCGTCGACTCAGCGTCTCCGACAACATCCTGGCCGTGCTCGAGTTGCGCGACGGCATGACCCAGAAGCAACGCGAGGACGAGCTGGAAAGCCTTCTCGACGAACTCAAGATCGCCCATATCGCCGAGCAGAAAGGCATCAGCCTCTCCGGTGGCGAGCGTCGTCGCGTCGAGATTGCCCGCGCCCTGGCGGCGCGCCCGCGCTACATGCTTCTGGACGAACCCTTCGCGGGCGTGGACCCGATTTCCGTCGGCGAGATCCAGCGCATCGTCCGCCACCTGAAGGAACGCGGCATCGGGGTACTCATCACCGACCACAACGTCCGCGAGACGCTCGGCATCTGCGACCGGGCGTACATCCTGAACGACGGCGAGGTCCTCTCCCGGGGCACACCTCAGCACATCCTCGCCGACGAAAAGGTGCGCGAGGTGTACCTGGGGCGTGAATTCCGTATCTGACACACGCGTCGCATTCCGACGGGCGGCCTAGCCGTAACGGTGCTGGTTTGCGCGGCCCGTAAGGGGTTACGATGGCTGCGTAACCCAAAGCGCCGAAGGCATGAAACCCGGACTTCAGTTTCGCCTCCATCAGCAGCTCACGCTGACCCCGCAGCTCCAACAGGCCATCCGCCTGCTGCAGTTGTCACAGCTCGAGCTCGAGGCCGAACTCCGCCAGATCGCGGAAAGCAACCCGCTGCTCGAATTCGCGGAAGACGCCGAGGCCGAGCCGGAGGCGGAGGGCGAGGCAGACGAGGGTTACGAAAGCCCCGAGTTCCTCTCGCGCGAGCAGCAGCCCACCAAGGCGTCGAAAGAAGACGAGGAATCGACCGCCACGCCGTCGGAAGAACTGGCGCCCGAATGGGATGACGACCGTTTCCACGGTGAAGCAGGCGACTACTCCGGCTCGTCCTCGCGGACGGGAGGCGGCGACGAAGATGGCTTCGAGCCTCAGAACGCCGCACCGGAAAGCCTTCAGCAGCACCTGGAGTGGCAGCTCAATCTGTCGCAGTTCTCGCCGCGCGATCACGCCATCGCCATGGCGATCATCCACGCACTGGACGAGGACGGTTACCTGCGTGACGGCGTGGCCGCTGTCGAAGCCGCCCTGCCCGCTCAACTGCATGCCAGCGCCGAGGAAATCGAAGCGGTGCGGCAGCGCGTACAACGGTTCGACCCTACCGGCATCGCCAGCCTCGATCTCCGCGATTGCCTGTTCTGCCAGCTGTCCCAGTTCTCGTTCGAGACGCCGCATCGCGAACTCGCGATCCGCATCGTCAACGAGGAGCTGGAGCTGCTGGCGCGCAACGACGCGGCGAAGATCGCCCGCCGCCTGAAGGCGCCCGAGGCAGACGTTGCGGCAGCCGCCGCCCTGATCCGCAGCCTGGACCCGCGCCCCGGTGCGGCACTGGATGCCACGCCCGTGGAATACGTGGCGCCGGACGTCTACGCACGCCGGGAGAACGGACGCTGGCAGGTCAGTCTGAATCCGGATGCCCAGCCGCGCCTTGGCCTCAACCAGCACTACTGCAACCTCATTGCCCGCGCGCGCGGCGACGATGCCACGTGGATGAAGGGCCAGCTGCAGGAAGCCCGTTGGTTGCTGAAGAGCCTGCAATCCCGTGCGGAAACGCTGCAGAAGGTGGCGGAGGTGATCGTCCGGCGGCAAAGCGCGTTCCTCGACTACGGCCCGGAAGCCATGCATCCGCTCGTGCTCCGCGAGGTGGCCGAGGAAGTGGGCATGCACGAATCGACCATTTCCCGCGTCACCACCCGCAAGTACATGCACACGCCACGCGGCACCTTCGAGCTCAAACACTTTTTTTCCAGCGGCGTCGCCACCGAAGACGGCGGCAGTGCCTCGGCCACGGCCATCCAGGCCATGCTGCGCAAGCTGATCCTCGGCGAAGACGCGCGCCGCCCCCTGTCCGACCAGGCCCTGGCGGAAGAACTGCATCGACGCGGCATTCAGGTCGCCCGACGTACGGTGGCCAAGTACCGCGAAGCGATGCGCATCCCCAGTTCCAGCGAACGTATTCGCGCCAGTTGACGACCGAGGGAACCCCAAAGCACACCTACGGTCCCACAGATTCAGGCTAGAGAGGCGGTGTTTCCGCCGCCTCGATCTCGTCGCCGCGAGGCGGCACCCTCAGCAAGAAGGAGGCGTCAATGCAAATCCAGATCAGCGGCCAGCACATCCAAATCACCCCGGCTCTGCGTGAGCGCGTGGAACAGCAGATCAGCCGCTTCGAACGCCTTTTCGACAACATCAAGGGCCTCGACGTCGTTCTTTCCGTGGACAAGAACGAGCACAAGGCCGGTGGCACCCTGCATTGCGCCGGTACGCGGCTGCATGCGGACGGCATTGCCCGGCTCGAGGACGACAACAAGAACGACACGATGTACACGGCGATCGACGCCATGATCGCCAAGCTGGCGGACCAGCTCCGCAAGCATAAGGAAAAGCTCAAGGATCACCACAACAGCGAGGGGCGCGACGCCCGCGCAGCGAGCTGAGCCCCGCCGGGCAGACGCCCGGGCCGCCGCCCCACCGCCCTTGATGGCACAATAGGACCCAGGCCGGCACGCCTTGCGTGCCGGCCTTTCCATCTCAAGGGACCCAAGCGTGGACCGGCTTACCGCCAGACAACTCTTCGACGGGGTACACGAGCGCATGGCCTTGCGCTGGGTGGCGGGCATGCGTGGCGAGTCCCGCGTCCTCGAACCCAACGCCAAGCAGAGCCGCCGCCCGTCGCTGGTGGGCTACCTCAACGTGATCTACCCCAACAAGGTGCAGATCATCGGTACCGAGGAGCTCAACTACCTCGATGGCATGGACTCCCGCCAACGCTGGGAAGCGATCCATAAGATCGCCGCCTACCAGCCCGCCGCGCTGATCGTCACGAAGGATCAGCCGATCCCGTCGGACCTGCGCGAAGTGGCGGAAGAAACCGATACGCCGCTGTGGCAGAGCACCAAGCGCGGCCACGAGCTGCTTACCTACCTGCAATACCACCTGGCGCGCACCTTGGCGCCGCGGGTGACGCTGCATGGCGTGTTTCTCGAAGTGTTCTCCATCGGCGTGCTCATCACCGGCGAGCCGGGTTCGGGCAAGAGTGAGCTTGCGCTGGAACTGATCAGCCGCGGTCATCGCCTGGTCGCCGACGATGCCACCGAGTTCACCCTGATTGCACCCGACGTCATCGACGGCGCCTGTCCGGAGCTGCTGCAGGACCTGCTCGAAGTGCGCGGTCTCGGTGTGCTCAACATCCGCGAGATGTTCGGCCACACGGCGGTGAAACCGTCCAAGTACCTGCGCCTGGTGGTTCACCTGAAACCGCTGCGCGACGGTGAGGAAACCGACGCCATGACCCGACTCACCGGCGACGTCAGCCGGCGCAACGTGCTCGACGTCGACGTGCCAAAGATCACCATTCCCGTCGCGCCCGGCCGCAACCTCGCGGTGCTGGTCGAGGCCGCCGTGCGCAACCACGTGCTCAAGAGCAAGGGCATCGACCCGGCACAGACCTTCATCGATCGACAGGCGCACCAGATGCGTCGCTTCTCCCCGTGGTGACCTCCGTGACTGACGACCTCATGAATCCGATCGTCGACCCCGACGGCATCCATCTGGTGGTGCTTACCGGCATGTCCGGCGGCGGTAAGACCGTGGCGCTGCGCGCGCTTGAAGACCTCGAGTTCTATTGCGTCGACAACCTGCCCGCGGAACTGATTCCGCAACTGGTTGCCGCCGTGAGCCAGGGCGAGCACGGGCCGCGTCGGCGCATCGCCGTCGGCGTGGACGTTCGCAATCGCCGGGTCGATCTGTCGCGCATGCCGCACGTGCTCTCCGAGCTGTCGACGGCCGGCGTACACGTGCACCTGATCTTCCTCGACAGCCGCGACGACGTCCTGATCAAGCGCTATTCGGAAACGCGCCGTCGCCATCCGCTGGCGGCGGAAAAGCTCTCCCTGGCCGATTCCATCGCCCAGGAACGCAAGCTGCTCCGGCCGCTGGTGTCGATCGCCGAGAAGGTCATCGATTCCAGCGATCTCAACGTCCACCAATTGCGCCGCCTTTTTGCCACCGGCTACGCGGCGGCGTCGGACGGCACCACCATCCTCTTCGAGTCCTTCGCCTACCGGCGGGGGCTGCCTTCCGACGCAGATTTCGTCTTCGATGCGCGCTGCCTGCCGAATCCCCACTGGGATCCCCGGCTTCGTCCGTTCTCCGGCAAGGATCTCCCCGTCCGGGAGTTTCTCGACGCGAACCCGCTCGTGGGCGAGTACTATGCCGACGTGGCCCGGTGGCTGGACACGTGGCTGCCGCGCTTCGAGGGGGAGGACCGCAGCTACGTCACGGTTTCCATCGGCTGCACCGGCGGGCGCCATCGTTCGGTTTACCTGGTCGAGAAGCTTGCACAGCATTTTCGCTCCGAACGCGGCAACGTACTGACCTTCCATCGCGAGCTCGAGTGACCCATGATCCTGCCCAAGCCATTACGAGATACCGGGCGATGAGCGTCGGCGTCCTCCTCATGACCCACGAAGCCGTCGGTAAGGCGCTGATTTCGGCCGCCCGCCACGTGATGCCCAAGCTGCCGCTCGAAGTGGACGCCGTCGAGGTACCTCCGAGTGCCGACCCGGACGTCATGCGCACACTTACCGCGCACCATGCCCGAGAACTCGACCACGGCGAAGGTGTGCTCGTGCTAGCGGATCTCTATGGCGCCACACCGTGCAACATCGGCCTGTCGCTGAGCGAACTGGGCGTGCATCTGCGCTGCGTATCCGGGCTCAACCTGCCCATGCTGCTGCGCGTCCTCAACTATTCGGAAAAATCGTTGACCGAGCTGGCCGAGATTGCAGCCAGCGGCGGTCGCGGAGGGATATTCATCGATCATGCTTGAACGGGACATCGTGGTATCCAACCGGCTCGGCCTTCACGCGCGAGCGTCCGCCAAGCTCGTACAGCTCGTTTCGGGATTCAAATCGACCGTCTGGCTCATCAGTCGCGGTCGCGAAGTCAACGCGCAGAGCATCATGGGCGTGATGATGCTGGCAGCCGGCATCGGTACGGCACTCACCGTTCGCGCCGAAGGTGAGGACGAGGAAGCGGCGGTCCAGGCCGTCGTCGATCTCTTCGACCGCAAGTTCGACGAAGGCGCCTGAGCATGGACCGCTCGCCACGGCCGAGGTCTCCATGAGAATCGTGCTGAAAGGCACCCCTGCCGCACGCGGCATGACGCTTGGCCGAGCGCGCCTCGTCCAGCCGAGCATTCTCGCCGTCGACATGCGGATGCTGGAAGACGCCGAGGTCGGCCCCGAGATCGATCGCCTGCACAAGGCCATCGATACGGCCCGTACGGAACTCCGCGAACTGCGCGGCAAGCTGCATGGCGCCCTCGCTCGCGAGGTCGGCGACTTCATCGATGCGCACAGCCTGCTGCTCGACGACGAAGAACTGCTGCGCGGTCTCGATGACCTGGTGGCCGTCGGCCATTACACGGCCAGCGCCGCGTTGAAGATGCAGCGCGACCGGCTCGCCGCCGTGTTCGACGCCATGAACGACCCGTACCTCAAGAGCCGCGGCGAAGACATCGACCAGGTCATCGGACGCGTCATGTCCGCGCTCAACCAGCCTTCGAGCCGCGAAGAGCGCAAGCTGGCCTCGCGCGTCGGCGAGATCGTCGTCAGCGATACCGTGGCGCCGGCCGATATGGCAGGTATGGCCGGTCAGGGCATGCTCGGCGTCATCGCCAGCGCCGGCAGCATCTATTCGCACAGCGCCATTCTGGCGCGCAGCTTCAATCTGCCGATGCTCGTCGGCACCCGCGATGCGCTTGCCACGATCAACGACGACGACCTCGTCCTGATCGACGCGGAACTCGGCGAGGTCATCGTGCATCCCACGGCACAGGATCTCGCGCGATACCGGCAATGGCAGCGCCAGGCCGCTGCCGAAGGTCGCCGCCTGGCGGCGCTCGCCACGGCGCCCACGCTCACCCGCGACGGTGCACACGTGCGGCTTTACGCCAACGCGGAACTGGCGGGCGACATCACTCTGGCGCGCGCGCGTGGCGCGGATGGCATCGGCCTGTACCGCTCCGAATTCCTGTTCCTGCGCCAGCGCGGTCTGCCGTCGGAAGACGAACAGTTCGCCGCCTATCGTGACGTCGTGCTGGGCATGGGCGGGCTTCCCGTCACCATTCGCACGCTCGATCTGGGCGCCGACAAAGCCGATTCCGCGGGGCTCGCGCTACGTGGCGAGGAAAATCCGGCTCTGGGCGTACGCGGCATCCGGCTGTCCTTACGTTACGCCGACATCTTCAGCGTGCAATTGCGCGCCATCCTGCGCGCCGCCTGCTATGGCCCGGTGCGCATCCTCATTCCGATGGTCACGCATCTGGGCGAACTCACCGCGGTTCGCAACCTGATCAAGAAGGCGCGCGAGGATCTCGCACGGCAGGGTCAGGAGCTGCCAGAACGACTGGACATCGGCGCCATGATCGAAGTCCCGGCAGCGGCAATCAGCGTCACATCGATTCTCGCGAAGGCCGACTTCCTCGCCATCGGCACCAACGATCTCGCGCAATACGTCCTCGCGGCCGATCGCAACAACGATGCACTGGACGGCATCTACGACCCGCTGCAGCCGGCATTCCTGCGCCTCATCGCCCATGTGATTGCCAGCGCGCGCCGCGCGAAGAAGCCGGTGAGCCTTTGCGGTGAGATCGCCGGCGACACGCAGTTCACCGCCCTCCTCCTCGCCATGGGCCTCGAGGAATTCAGCATGCATCCTGGGCAGCTTCTCCAGGTGCGCGACCGATTGACCAAGCTCGATTGCGCCGCCCTGCGTCGCGCCGCGCCACGCCTCTTCCGTGCGCACACGCGCGACGAAGTCGAAGAGCGCCTGCTTGAAGTCGTGGCGAAACAGGAAGGTTGCGGCGAGATCTGATCCGGTTTCGCCTCGTGCCGGTCTAGCGCATGCTGACCTGCTTCTCCCGCCCTAAGGATGCACTGAGAGATACGTGGCTCGCGCGCCCCTCCCGGTCATGCGTGAACAACCAAAGGAAAGGCCGCGATCGCTCGCGGCCTTTCGTGTTTCCATCCCTGGAAAGAGGAACTTACGCAGCCCGCACCGCGTTCATGGTCTCGGCGTTGCGTACCACGTTCGCACGCAGTTCGTCGCTGTCGAAGTCGTCCACCGAAATGAACTCGGCGACGCCGTCGCGGACGCGCTGCAGCAGTTCGCGTTCCGCAGCGGTGATGGCGCCCAGCTTCTCGGCTTCGGCCAGTTGCTCGTTGTACGTATGCGAGCGGAGCTGGCCGCCCTTGAACGCCTTGAGGAACTTGCGCTCGACCGGCTCGGCCGCGATCACGTCGGGCAGGATCTGGTTCATGCGACCCACGGTGTTGTTCGCCGTGGGCGTGAGGTAGGTCCACGCAGTGAGGCGATCGCGTGCCTCGCTCGGCGCCGTGATGAGCGCCGCCACGCGACGACCGAGGCGATCCGACGGCGGAACCTCGCGGCGACCGAACGGGAACACGAGCGCACGCAGCAGCCACGCGACGGGACGCACGGGGAAGTTGCGGATCACGCCATCGAGCGCCATCTGCATCTTCCATACGCACTCGTGGAATGCCCAGGCAAGCAGCGGACGATCCGCTTCGGGGCGACCGGTGTCTTCGTAGCGCTTCAGCATCGCGCTGGCGATGTAGAGGTACGACAGCGTGTCACCCAGGCGAGCCGACAGCTTTTCCTTGAACTTCAGCTTGCCGCCCAGCACGCCCATCGACACGTCGGCGCACAGCGCGAGCGCCGCCGAATAGCGATTGAGCTTGCGGTAGTAGCGACGCGTATACGCATCGCCCGCGGTGTCGCCGATCTTCGCAGCGGTCAGGCCGAGCACGAAGCTGCGCACGGCGTTCGAGATACCGAAGCCGATGTGGCCGAACAACGCCTGGTCGAAGGTCTTGAGACGCTCACGGTAGTCCGCGATGTTCAGCGCCTGCATTTCCTTCAACACGTACGGATGGCAGCGGATGGCGCCCTGCCCGAAGATCATCAGGCTGCGCGTCATGATGTTCGCGCCCTCGACCGTGATGGCGATGGGCACGCTCTGCCAGCCGCGGCCCATGTAGTTCTTCGGGCCGAGGATCACGCCCTTACCGCCATGGACGTCCATGGCGTCGGAAGCGATCTGACGACACCACTCCGTGGCGTGGTACTTGGCGATGGCCGACGGCACTGCGGGCTTCTCACCGCGATCCACCGCAGCGGCAGTGGCACGCGACAAGGCCTGCGTGGCGTACGTGAGACCACCGATACGCGCCAGCGCTTCTTCAACGCCCTCGAAACGACCGATCGCCAGACCGAACTGCTTGCGCATGCGTGCATACGCACCGGTTGCTGCAACGGCCATGCGCGACGCGCCGGTCGCGTTCGACGGCAGCGAGATCGCGCGACCCACCGACAGGCACTCGACCAGCATGCGCCAGCCGTGGCCGGCCATGTGCGGGCCACCGATCAACACCGACAAGGGCACGAACATGTCCTTGGCGTGCACCGGGCCGTTCTGGAACGGCGTGTTGAGCGGGAAGTGACGGCGACCGATTTCCATTCCCGGCGTTTCGCGCGGCAGCAGTGCCAGCGTGATGCCCAGGTCTTCCTTGTCACCCAGGAGTTTCTCGGGGTCGTACATGCGGAACGCCAGGCCGACGATCGTCGCTACCGGCGCCAGGGTGATGTAGCGCTTGTCGAAGGTCAGGCGGATGCCGAGCGTTTCCTCGCCATTCCACATGCCCTTGGTGACGATGCCGAAGTCGGGAATCGAGGTGGCGTCCGAACCGGCGTAGGGACCGGTGAGCGCGAAGCACGGAATCTCGCGACCGTCGGCGAGGCGCGGCAAGTAGTGGTTCTTCTGCTCGTCGCTGCCGTAATGCATCAGCAGTTCGCCCGGCCCGAGCGAGTTCGGCACGGCGACGGTGGAAGCCAGCGTCTGCGACATACTGGACAGCTTCTGCAGCACGGCCGAATGCGCCAGCGCGGAGAACCCGAGACCGCCGTAGCTCTTCGGGATGATCATGCCGAAGAACTTGTTCTTCTTGATGAAATCCCAGACCTCGGGCGGCAGGTCCGCCAGTTCGTGGGTGATCTGCCAGTCGTCGATCATGCCGCAGAGTTCCTCGACGGGACCGTCGAGGAACGCCTGCTCTTCGACAGAAAGCTCGGGCTTCGGCTGGCGCAGCAGCTCCGACCAGTTCGGCTTGCCCGAGAACAACTGACCTTCGAAACCGACGGTGCCGGCTTCGAGCGCAGTCTGCTCGGTCTCGGAGAGCTTCGGCGTGACCTTCGCGAACATCGAGAGCAGCGGCGCGCTGATCTTCTTGCGACGGAAGTCCACCATCATCAGCGGAACCGCGACGATGGCGAGCAGGATCAGCAGGACGACGGTGGTGGCCGGAGCCCGGGCAATCACACCCACGACCAGGATCGTGGCCGCCGTGGCAATGGCCCACGTCCGGAGGGACGTGCGGTGGTAGGCACAGGCACCGGAGGCAATGAGCGCCGCCAGCACAACTAGGATCGCAGACATCGGAATTACCTCATCACAGTCGGGTCGTTGCTGTCGTTCGTTACGTAAAACATTGAATCAAAGCGGGTGAATCAAAGCGTATGCATGAAGGCCGCGATCTCGCGAGTGAAGGCGTCGTTGGCATCGCCCGCCACCATGTGCGTGGCATCTGCCAGCGCCACGTGGCGCGCATGCGGTACGAGGCGGAGAAATTCGTCGACGGTGTGGCTGGAGACCACGTCGCTGCGCGAACCGGACAGCAACAGCACGGGCACATCGACACGCGCAGCGGCAGCGAACAGGCGCGGCTGGTAGCGCTCGCTCTCCTGGACCACGCCATCGAGCAGGGCCGGATCCCAATGCCAGCGCAGACGACCGTCGGTGTCCTGGCGCAGCAACGGCTTCAACTGCGCTTCCGTCTTGCGCTCGCGGCGATGCGGCAGGTACGCCTCAATGGCCGAGGCCGCCTCGTCATAGTTCGCGAAACCGTGGGGGTGAGCGCGCATGAAGCCGAGGATACGTTCCACACCCGCCGTTTCCCACCGCGGTGTGATATCGACCAGGACCAACGCCGAGAACGGCGCCTTGGCTCCTGCCGACTCGCCTGCCGCGACCAGGCCGAGCAGACCGCCCATCGACGCACCCACCAACACGGGCGGACGACCATCGGCCGACGGCGATACGTCGGCGACGGCGAGCAGGTCCGCCACGAACTGTTCCATGTGATAGTCGCCGCGCGGCACACGCTCGCTTTCGCCATGACCACGCGCGTCGAACGTCGTGGCATCGAAACCCTGCGCTGCGAGTGCGCGCGCCGCGCCGTTCCAGGCGTGACGGGTCTGCCCGAAGCCGTGGGCGAAGAGCAGCGACGGCGAGCGTTCGCCGCGCCAGCGCTGGGTCGCAAGCGCCAGGCCGTCCAGGGAGACGACGCTTGCGCGGGCAGAGGACACGTGGGCGGGATCGGCAACCATACGGCCGAGTATGTGATGCGCCAGCGGCTGCGTCAATACGCCCGCGTACGGTCAGGTAAGCGCTTCCAAGTCAAGGTCTTATGCAGCATGCATCGCAGCGCCCCGATTGCAAACGCCCGCGTCTCGGCTACCATGCGTCGATGAACGACGGTGCAAAGAACGAACGCGTCCGCCTCTCCGCCGAGGACTGGGAAGATGGCGCCCTGGCACTCATCGCCGAACAAGGCGTCGGCGCGCTTGCCGTCGAGGCCCTGGCGCGACGGCTGGGCGTCACCAAGGGCAGTTTCTACTGGCATTTCCGCACGCGCGAAGCCCTGCTCCAGGCCGCCCTGGAGCGCTGGGAAGAGTACGGGGAACGCGAGGTCCTCGCCGAGATCGAGCGCATCGCCGATCCGCGTAAACGACTGCCAGAGCTGTTCCGCCGCGTGGCTCACGAGCTGCAGCCGCACCGCGTGTATGCCGCATTGCTGAAGGCACTGGATCATCCGCAGGTCGTGCCGGTGATGTCGCGCGTCTCGCAACGCCGGATCGACTTCCTCACTCGCATGTATCAGGAGGCCGGTCTGGAGCCCGTCGTGGCCCTGCATCGTGCGCGGCTGACGTACGCGGCCTACGTGGGTTTCCTCCAGCTCAACTTCACCCTCGGACTGCCTCGCCTCTCGCACGAGGAATTCGACGCCTACGTCGAACACGTCATCACCACGCTGACGCCGGCCAAGTCCGTCGACTGATCCTGAACGGGCAGCCTGTTTTGCTGCGCCGTGCCTTGCCAATACCAGGAATCGCAAACTACTGTCGCGGCTTGCGTTTAACTGGAGACCACCAAGGATGCGATCGCACGGCAGTTCACTGGATGCATTGAATCGATGGGTCGACGAGGTCGCCCAGCTGACGGAGCCCGCCTCCATCCGCTGGTGCGATGGGTCCGACGCGGAATATGCGGACCTCGTCCAGACCATGCTCGCCAGTGGCGACCTCCTCCCGCTCAACGAGGCCACCCACCCGCGCAGCTATCTGCATCGCTCGCATCCGTCCGACGTGGCTCGCGTGGAGCATCTCACCTTCGTCTGCACGAGCGACGAAGCCGACGCCGGCCCGAACAACCATTGGATGGCGCCCGCAGACGCCCACGCAAAGATCGACGCGCTGTTTGCCGGCGCCATGCGCGGCCGCA
>Ga0209437_100764_pt1 | contig 15346 bp, 9 predicted proteins | sample AraplaL_Cvi_mTSA_FD_184266 | JGI IMG/M metagenome (GOLD analysis project Ga0209437, IMG submission 184266) | Arabidopsis root microbial communities from the University of North Carolina, USA - plate scrape CL_Cvi_mTSA (SPAdes) (version 2) | ecosystem: Host-associated > Plants > Roots > Endosphere ...
AGTGCCTTCTTGCTCTCAATCAGCTCATCAATCCGTTCCTCCAGTGTTCCCTGACAGATCAACTTATGCACCTGCACGTTGCGATTCTGCCCAATTCGGAATACACGGTCCGTCGCCTGATTTTCAACCGCAGGATTCCACCACCGGTCATAGTGAACGACATGACTCGCCCGTGTCAGATTCAGACCTACACCTCCGGCACGAAGAGACAGAACAAACATGGACGGACCCTCTCCTTTTTGGAAAGTCTCCACCATCTCATCCCTTTGCGCCTTCGACACACCACCATGCAGGAAATAAGGTTCTTCCTCATATCGCTGTTTCAATCTCGATACCAACAGATCTCCCATAGCAACATACTGAGTGAAAATCAGGGCCGATTCCCCGTTATCACGGATGGCGTCCAGCAGTTCAAGCAATCGTTCCATCTTACCGGATGCCTCTGCCTTGCCATGGTCTTTCCGATTGCTGTCCGCCAGCACCGGATGATCACAGATCTGCTTGAGCTTGGTCAGAGAGGACAGAACAATCCCCTTCCGGGCAATGCCATTTCTGCCGTCCAGCCCCCCCATCAGATCATCCACCACACGCTGGTACAACACCGTCTGCTCAGGCGTCAGAGAACAGTAAGATTTCAGTTCAAGCTTCTCTGGCAGATCCTTGCGAATATCCGGATCACTTTTCAGCCTGCGCAGCATGAATGGAGATACCAGTCGATGAAGCTCACGCAAGGAGGCTGCATTTTCTTCGGATGGCCCCAGTCCCGTATACCGCTGGCGGAACGATGAAGCTGTGCCCAGATACCCCGGATTGAGAAACTGGAAAATCGACCAAAGTTCGCTCAATCGGTTCTCTACTGGCGTTCCCGTCATCGCAATACGATGAAGTGTAGACAGGCGCATCACGCTTTGCGCTTGCTTGGTACGGTAGTTCTTAATATATTGTGCCTCATCCAGCACAATGGTGGACCAGTGCAATGAAGCCAGATCCGGGCCATCTCTGCCTGCCAGATGATAGGTCGTCAGTACAATGTCATGCGTCTGTGCTTCTGCCTGAAAATCCTTACCGTGCAACCGTTGTCCGCCATGATGAATGTACAGCGACAGATCCGGGGCAAACCGCTTCAGTTCACGCTGCCAGTTTCCAAGCAGCGAGGTAGGACACACAATAAGTGCAGGCAGATGAACAGGTTGCTCATTCGTGTGCTGATCCGCCGGGAAAGAATCATCTGATCCATCCAGCATTTCATTCTCACGTGCTTCCTCTGCAGCCGCCTGGCGTTCTTCGTGTTTGCGATCCAGCAGACAGGTAATGACCTGAATAGTCTTCCCAAGTCCCATATCATCCGCAAGACATACGCCAAAGCCCAGATCACGCATCGCGGATAACCATTGGAAACCTCGTTCCTGATAAGGTCTTAGTTCACCATGCAATTCTGCCGGAACCTGACGAGGCTCAATGCTGCGAAGCACCTGTCCATCAAGCAGGAAAGCAAGCATCCCATCGGATTCGGCACCGAAAACGGAAAGGCCCTTCCATGCGGAATCCTCCCCTTCATCCGCAGCCAGATGCAGCCATTCGGAGAGAGGCATATATTGTTCTTCTTCTTTTTTCATATACCGCAGGACTTGGCGAATCTCTTTTGTATCCACTTCAATCCATTCACCGCGGAACATGACATAGGGAACTGTGGATTCAGCCAATGCTGCCAGTTCCTCTGCCGTGACCGGTTTACCGTCCAGCATGGGCTCTGCTTTGAAAGCAACCAATTGTTCCATGCCAAGTGCTGATGGGGCTCCAGGCAACCGATCTGTTCCCCGATTCAACATCTGCAGACGGAGTCCCGCACGACGTTTCCCGGCACGACTCCACTTTGAAGGCATGAGAACGGTTATGCCAGCCTTCTGCAAACGCGGAACCGCATGCGTTAGAAATTCAAAGAAACCCTGCTGCTCCAGCTTGATTCCCTCCGGGCGAGCGGTAAGCAGCGCCGTCTCCAGTTCAGGTGCCAATTCTGCTGCTTGCCCGAGCGCCATCAGTAACTGCTCTGCCGCCGAGGTATATAACACTTTCCCTCGGTCCAGATCTCGCTCCGGATGTGCCCAGATGGTCCGCGCAGGCAGCCTCAGGCTTGGTTCCTGCTCACTATCTACCCAGAAGCTGATTCCCCAGATCGTTTCATGTTCGCCCAGTGGAGGCTCCAGGCGGAGCGCCAGCTTCAATTGGCCTTCAGCAGGCGCCATCTCTTCTGCGCCCACGATCGGCATCGATGTTCCACCAACTTCTTGCAGCGTATGAATAAACGCTGTCATATCGTCCGTTGGCCCTTGCACCGTCACTGGACGGAACATCGAGATCAGACTGTTCCACCAAAGTTCGGCTACTGGCGAAGAGCCGCGTCGATATGGCGTGCGGTAACGGGTCAGTTCACTGTCCATGCCCTCCAGTTCACTTGTTACTACAGCATGAATCATGCCACTCATGAATGAAAATAATACCGCAGCCCCTGCTTCTTCACGCGTTTCCGGTTCCAATGAAGCATAAGCTCCAGGAGCAGAAAGTCCAATTGGCGGCATCGCTTCAGCAAGATCGCGGAAGCGTTCAATATCCTCCTCAGACTGCAAGCGTGGCCGCCATACGCCTGTCAATGTCTCTTGCCCTGTCCGTCGCCGTGCACCGGTCTTTGCTGCGAATTCAGCTGATGGAGCAATTGCTCCCCGCAACAGCAGCTCCTGTGTGAACTGCGCCGCTTTGATCCAGTAACGCATCTCTTCTCCAACCTGAATTCCGGCTGCATTGAACAAACGGTCATCCCATTGCAGCAGCAATCTGAAGGCATCCTTAGGCGAGACCGCCAATCCTTCCAATGTGCGCCCCAACAGTTGACGCCGCTTCGTGTTCTTGGCTTCAGCCGTGTTCCTCAGCGGATTCGGCCAGCGCAGCTCCGCAAGACGCAGAGCGGCAGGCTGAAACAGACGACCCCCGTCGCCAAAATTCAACCGTCTTACCACGTGGCTCCATGCATCCACACGCGGTTCCGATGTTTCACCGGAAAAACAAAAAAATACGTCACCAAGCCATACTCCATACAGCGATTGCATCATTAAAGTCTCCCGTCATCCCTTCGCATTGTTACTCTCCATCATATACGAAAATGATCGGATTTAAAAACCTTTGCCCACAAAAAGTGGTTATTTCGTTGTTTAACAAGACAAAAAAATGTCCCTTCTCCCGAAAAGCGGATGAGGAACATTTGGGTCAACCGAAGGATAATACTGAGTATTGAAAGAATTACGAATCGTTACCTTACGATGATCTGATCAAGCTGCCCAGCAATACATCCAGGTTCAAAATGCCTGCACGATGATCTTCACAGAACCCGATCTTGTCAAAAACGCCAAGCATGAAACGGCGGTGTTCCTCAGCAGGTTCTTCGAAACGATCGTAACTTACGACAGAATCAACCATATCGACGATCAGAGGTACAAATCCTCCTTTGTAAGGCACCACAATAATACGTGTAGAAGAGGTATCCTCCTGGTCCGGCATGCCTAGCAATACACGAAGACTCACTACCGAAACTACCTTACCGTACAGCGAAGCAAACCCTCTGATCTCCGGACTTCCAAACGGGACCGTTGTCACCTGCACCATTCTGATGATCTCATGAACTTCATCAATTCGTAGTGCAAAGATCTGGTCTCCTACCGAAAAATTAATATATTGCATTCCCTCATCCATAGTTATCCCCATACCCTCTCATTCCGTATAATCAGATCATTGTAAAATATTAAAGCAAAACCATGTTTATGGTTCGCATTCACCAATTCACCACAGGTACTTTCGTCCCATTAGATGTTACTTTGGTGTATCGGTTATTTTTGATCAAATGTTTAGGCTCCAGATCAATTTGGCCAACTTCAACCAACGTTGTAATACGGTTGCTGTCTCTGCTCATTTGCCCTGTTGGGTTCAACAAGGTTCCTTTCCCTTGAACCGGTTGTGGAAGTCATTCATTTTAATTATGAGCGTAAGTAACCTGACATTCGATTTATTCAAAAAAGACCAAAGAGTCGGCATACAGCTGATCTTCGGTCTTTTTTATCCCCATATATTATGGATCTGTTTCTATGTTTTCAAATACTTGGAACAAAAATAAGATATTCCTGTGGATAACTTATTTTATTACTCCAAAATGACTGTTTTATCGAATAAAAACAGGAGTTATACCTGATTTGTGGATAAGTTGTGCACATATTGCACACATGCTGTGGATATGTTTAGCGTTTCATGTGGATATTCATTATTTTAATGTGGACATGTTGTGTATTTGTTTGTAAATCTGACGTAAAATCTGAATTTCCACTCCAGTTTATCCATCACTGTGGACACGTTGTGGACATGCCCAATTCCCTTCATTACAGATACGCAGTTATTCAGTTATTCCACCAATTCACCCTGACGCATGATCAGCTTGTCATCGATGTACACGTCCGGCTTTTGCACAACTGCATCAATATGCACACCCGCGGCAATCGTTCCACCGAATGTGTTATTACTACCAAAGGCCACATGGATCGTGCCGTACACTTTCTCATCTTCCAGCACTACACCTGTGATTCGCGCCTTGTTATTGGTACCAATGCCGAATTCGCCGAGAAAGCGACCATCGCCAGCGCCAAGCGTGTCCAGTAATTGAGCCCCGTCTGGTCCTTCAGCTGACACCAACCGTCCTTCCTTGACGGTTAATAACATCGGTTCACGAAGTGCCCCGATTCCAGCAACGGAGCCATCTACAACAATACTGCCCTCGCCCTTGCCCTCAACGGGAGCAATATAAGCCTCTCCTGACGGCAAGTTACCCGATTCACCGGGGTTCAAATACATGCCTGTACTTGGTACACAGTTACGATTCTCTATAGAAAAGGAAAGACTATGGCCCTGCTTCTCTATTCGCACATGGCGACCTGCGGTTAATAGAGCCGTTACCTTCTCGGTCAACGCCTTCACTTGCGAATATTCAGCTGTAATGGCTCCATTCATGAACATATCCTCTGTCATGCCGGGCATTGTTGCCACTCGGGTCCCTGATGCAGCGGCTTGTTTGCGTGCCTGGGTATGAGTTAATGAATATTTCGTTACACACACGGCTACATCTGCCCGAATCATGGCCTCTGCAATTGGCGCCGGTGGCTCTTCTCCGGATCTGCTGCGTTCCTCCATAATTAACAGGACCGACTCTGCACCAAGTGCTTTTCCCGCCTCATAGATGGATTGGGCCAAGTTCCGTTTCATATCATCTGCGATAACCACCAGATTTTCTCCACTGCGTAGTCCCAGACACTCCGTTAGTACCTTTTTACTGATTTCTACACGTTGCTCGCTCATACATTCATCTCTCCTGTCTAGGTTTCAGCTCTTCACAACTCGACTTGACCCTTTCGACAATTGGTACGGGATTCCTGCATGTCCAGATCTGAACTCACTTCAAGGTATCGGCCCATTCGGCGAGGATTGCAGCTGTTTCCTTATATTGAAACGTCGGAAAGTAATGTCCATAGGGTACATCTATACGTTTGATCTGTGAGTTCATATCCCGGGGATAGTGATATTCCCGATCTTTATTGGCCCATATAACTAATGCATTTTTGGCGCGATCATCGGCCAACGCTTTCATCCAGAGCAAGGCGTTGACATTTCCCTGCTTGCCGGAGTGGATCCACCGTAGCAAATCTGCATTCGCTCCCGAAATTCGAGGGGATTGGAGACTGGAGCGTATCCTTTTGGCCATCGTATGGTCCATGCCTCTTCTGTCTTCTCCACTGATATATGCACTGAACATTCGCTTCCAACTCTTCTCCGATCGGAGACGAAGCAAAGAACGCATCACACCTCTTGGCAAACGGGAAACCCATCTGAGCACATTCGGATTTGAATTGTTGGCAACCGGCTGAAGCAATCCCAGCCGAATGTCTGTCCGGCCGCTACGAACCTGTGCCGCAGCCACAATAGCTGCCCCTATCGAATGACCTACCAGCTTCACGGGACCCTCAAACTCACCAAGTGCCTTAAGTAGTGCATCCACCTGACCTTCAAACGCTCCATCTCCCTGATGCACAGGGGACCGTCCGAATCCCGCGAGATCCATTAACCAAACTGGGTTACCTGTCTCTTTCCAAAGCTGTTCTCCCAAAGGTAACATCTCATCTGCTGATTGAAGAAGACCATGCACAATAATCCAGGGCTCTCCTTCACCCTCCCAACCGATCATAGCCATATTCCCGCTCCGTGACCGGATATAATCTGCCGGAACATCCTCAGGTAACGGTGTATACCGAAGACGGTAGTCCAGATCTGCTGTAACCAACGGAAGCTGTTCCCTGATGTCCGGCCACGATTGCCCCATAAGTGTAAACAGAGCCTCCGTCTCCTCGACCGGGAATGACCTGTTTGTAATAAAAGCAACCGACTCCGCTGGAACCCCAGTGAGGCGTGTGCCCCCTGATTTCATAGCCCATTGAATCCAAGGCAGCGGTACAGCTCCTTTGGGTTTGGGTACATCCAATTCATGTGCCAGAAGATGCAACAGTTCCTTCATATTGGGGCTGTCTTCCTTCCGCGCCAACAATGGATAGGTTCCTCCGGCTGGATCTGCTTCCCTGGATAGAAAAACAAGTGTTTGTGCAACAACATCATTCTCCACAAGGGGTAACCAATAGGATGAACCTCCCGGCACTACGGGCATAAGTCGTTTTTGAATCGCCTGAATGAGCAGCCCGATCCCCCCCGTTTGCTCCGTTTCCCCAGTCGGACGCGGTCCAACCACTGTACTCGGATTCACTACGGATAAAGGATAGTTATGTTGTTCTGCATGTTCACGAATATGCAGATCAGCATGAAATTTCATCTCTTCATATGCACTTTCCTGATCGCCCACATGGTCGACCTGAAGATAACCTCCCTGTTCGTTCCGCTGTCCATAGGGACTCATGAAACCAACCACGTGGATAAAGTGTCTCAGTCCGCGGGTATAGTGAATTTCTTGCGCAAGCTGGGCCACTTCTCTCGCCCCGTTCATGAATATCTGCTCGGCTACCGTTCGTTCCAAGGTGACGTCCATCGTTCCCCCCGCATGGATGATCACATTTGCTTCAGCAACACGCTCCCGGTCTACTGCGGTAATTCCAAGACCCGAAATGGATAAATCACCTGTAATAAAGGTAATTCTGGCGAAATCCTTCACTCCATAAGCCTTCAGCACCGTTCTGGCACGCTGTTCCGATCGAACCAGCAAGAGCAATTGAGCGTCTCCTTGCGCGAGTTGTTTGACCGTTTCTTTGCCGATAAAACCGGTGCTGCCTGTCATGAAAATGATTGTTGGCTCCATATCAGACGTGCTCATTACCTGATTAATTTTTGTTGAATTTGACGCTGTATTTTCTTCAGTGGATACTTGGATCGTATGTACATTCATTCCGTTATCGCTCCTTTTAGTACTATGTAGTACTAATTATATTCAAAAAAAGAGCTTCGTTTACCGAAGCATCTGACAAAAAGTACGTGCCGATTGTTCAATAATGCCTACATCACGCGCAGTTCCCGCAAGAATCAGTGAACCTTCCAATGCTGCAATAAACAACAACGCAGCCGGTCCCGGTTCGATTTCTTTGCGAAATTCACCACGATCCAAACCTTGCTGAAACAGCTTCTCCACCATTGGTCTAAGCTCACGAAAGAATCTGGATATGCTCTCCTTCACTTGGGGTGCACTGTCAGGCGTCTGCATATATAACGTGACAAAAGGGCAGCTCCCTTCGTAATTTCGGCCCTCAATACCTGCCGACAGCATTGCCATAAATGAGTAGATGCGCTCCTCCACTCCTCGCTCACGCTGACTGAGCAGCAGATACAGCTCCGACTCATACTGGGCAATCCAGTATTGTACCACGGCCTGAAGCAGTTCCTCCTTGTTTTTAAAGTGGTAATAGATATTGGACTTGGATACCCCACTCACACGCACGACCTCATCCATGCTGACATAGCTGTACCCCTGACGCAGAAATAATTGTGCAGCCACTTCAACTGCCTTGGTCCGGTTCACCGGATTGGAACTCTTGGATTTCGCAGGTCCCGTGTTCATTTTTTGATTTGTCATATTTAGAACTATACAGTACTAGTTGGTTGAAAACAAGTATTTCTGTTAACAAAAGATCTTCTTCCGCTCAAACTAATCCATACTTGTCCACATTTAGAGTGTTATACACACAGGATATCCACATATGGTATTAACTCTGTGTTAAATACGTCATGAGATCGTTAACTGCTTTTGGGTTATCCACATCTCTTCCGGTTGAACCACCAAAAAAAAGGCCAACCAGAACGTATCTGGCTGACCCTCCATACACTTTATACCCAATCTTGAACAACTGTTTACCTCCTTCAAATCGAAGGTTTACTGTCCCCGGCAATAATCGACTCGGTGCCTTGAAGTGGCAATCTGCTCTCCAGTCGGATGGCGACAAACAGGATTATCGTCACCGTAACACCGATTGCTCCTAACAACACGCCTGTGTTCTCCTGCCCCATAAGGGACAGCGGTAGTGCCAGTACCAGCGGGACAACAGATCTTGTGAATTGAGTGGCGAACGTTGATCTTCCCGACCACTTCATGGTCTCTTCACGACTGCGCAAGTTATCAAACATGACAGATCTTTGCATAATACGAGTCCGGTTAAACACAAACCCAAGCATGAATCCACAGATTAATGACACCGCAAACACCTGTACCGTGCCAATGATGATATCGATAACGCCGATCAGTATAAATAGATACATTGGAATTCGGTGTTCCCACTTACGAATCAACGTTGCAAGAAAGGCACCAAGCCCCATCGCTGCTCCGATAGCCCCGTAACGGGATGAATCCCAATTATAGATATCATGGAACAAAATCGGTACGATAAAATTGATTGCTCCCAATTGCACGGTTAATACAACTACCGCCAATATGGTCATGTTCAGTACTTTTTTTCGCACAGCGTCGGAGTACGTAATCTGCGGAGCCTCTGTTTTTTCTTTCTGTACGTTCTGCTCAGCCTGACCGGATCGGGACAGAATCGGAATGAGCCATGGAGCCATCATACCCACAGCCAGCGTCACCATCAGTACCGTTGAGATCATTGGCAACCCGCCTATACTGAGTAAAACTCCAGTTACCGCACTTCCTCCAAATGCACCAATCTGAATCGCAGTCTGCAAGTCATGTGAGGCCTTGTGTGATTTGATTTTCCCATCCAGCACCATCTGGGACATGTAGATTTCCAGGCTCTGATTGGTCAAAAACAGAATCACGGAGAATACGCCACCAATCAGATATAAGCCATACACATTGGTATTACCGGCAAATTGAATTAAAAACACAAGCAGAAACACAATACCCAGGATGCGTGCTAAGCTGAAAATCAGCAAGGGTCGTTCTTTAAGTGCAGTTTTGAGAAAAAAGCTATACTTTTGCAATAAAATAGGTACCAAACTCATGATCGTAATAATAATACTTAGATGAGTAATCGACCCGCCCTGCTCCAGTACAGACCAGATCAGAGTAATATTTAGAATTGTATCTCCACATAAGGTAATGGACAGGAAGAGAATGAACAAAATAGTCTGTATCATTGAAGCTGTCTCACCTCAGCAACTTGCAAATCCAGCTTTTGTTCCAGCAATCTTGCGGCTTGTTTTACCGATTCGATGTCCTCAGGACCCTCATATTGGGTACGCACAGACAGCAGACCTGTAATATCGAATCCTTTCGGAGCAGAATGGACCACTCTACCTTTGGCAGCCACCGGATAATAAGCCCGGTACCTCACATCATCTGCTGCCTCACCGCTGGCATTATTCAACACCTTGCCATCACGGTATACAAATTTGATACATGTAGCGCACTTGGGAGCTGTTCTTTTCGCAAAATGGGCAGCCAACGTCTCCTCCCCCTGAAGACCATAAGCATGAGCGGTCACCAGATCAGTGCCGTACACATCGCGAATATTGCGATAGACATGCCCACCACTGATACGACAGCTGAACTCCACCACTTTATACTCATCGTTGGCGTTCTGCCTGGCTTCAACGTTAAACAGACCATTTACAAGTTTCAGACCTGTGCATATTTGCTGAGCCATCTCGCAAAGTTCTTGTTCCACATTGGATTCTCCCTGAAAAGGTAGCGTATATTCATCCTCTTCAAAGTAGGGACCTGGCATTCTGAGCTTGTTATGTACTCCTCCCAGATAAAACCGTCCATTAACAACTACTCCATCCAGCGTAATCTCTTCCCCTGGCAGGAACTCTTCAATCAGCGCTATTGCAGGACATTCCTCGTCAAAATATAGCCCGGATTGCGAAATGGCAAGTTGCGATATGCTATCGAAGGCCTCCTTCAATTCGGCAAGCGAATGGACGAGTGCAACATGGCTGCTGGATGCGGCCAGTGTGGGTTTAATAATAACCGGATAGCCTACGCTTGCTGCCGCTGAAACAGCCTCATCCAACGTATTGACAGCATAAAATTCAGGACAGGCTGCGCCCTCCTGCTTCAGGAACTGACGCTGTCTCGACTTATCTCTGGCAATTTCAGCCGCTTGGACAGGAATATCCTGTCTTCCCAATCCTTCATTCAATCTCGCATTCAGTACAATATCCGTCTCCTGCCAGGTAACGAAAAACGGTACTCCTTTTTGTCTCGCCTGCGTAATCATTTCTTCCACATTCTCATACTTGGGAATGTGCTGAACAGACCGAAAGCGCGGATCTTGTTCATATCCAGAAACAGAGGTCCATAAATGGACCTCTTCGAAAATTCTTCCCAGAGCTTCAATATGATCCCCGTGCAGGGAAAAACCTTTTCTCATAAGCAGACCAACGGAGGAACGAGTCATGCCAGAACCTCTTCTTTCGGTTGCTCCACAAACTCCAAAGCAATAATATATAACGTTCCATTCTCCCCAGCCTTGGATGAATGCACCGTATTAGCAGGAAGCAGAATGCGGTCACCTGGCGTACAATACAGTTCTCCTTCTTCTGTGAAGAAAGTAATATCTCCATTTATAATCAAAAGTGTTTCGTCTGTAGGATGGGTATGGGATTTGTGCTCCCGGAATGGTGTATCTCTTTGAACTTCCACCGAACCGGTTACAGGCAGCAATTGCATTACAGCTTCTTCAAGTGTTACGTCAGACCCTTGGATATATTGAACTGAACTCATATTATTCCTCCTCATATGATGAAATGGGCATTGCGCTGTAGCGGAAACTTCGTTGGTATCTGGAATAAAATATTGCAGCCACTCTCGATTATTCGGATTTCCATAGATCCCTAGATGCGGGAATGGTTCAATTGCATCGTATTGCCGAAGCAAGCTTCGCACCAAATCCTTGGATTTATCTCCTTTTGGTGTTCCTAAGCCAATCGAATCAAAGACCCATCGGGGTTGAAAGGTAATCATGTATGTATTGGCACGTCTGCTCCTTCTGACCTCATGTGCTGGTGTGTTACAAACGACAAAAATGGGTTCCCCATGAAAGCAAAATTCCCACAAGGGATCATTCTCTTCATTCGGTATGAACTCAGGCCATTCTTTCAAGTCAATGGTGTGTAGCCGGGTCAGGATGGACCAAAACGTATGCTGATATTCATCGATGGATAGATCCTTATCAATATTAAAGAACGTGACCATGGAGGTGTAGTTTCCAAAGCTCCTTGCCTGTTCCACGTATTCTCTCAATGCCCTTCCCAGCTCTTCTATGGAATGGTCATTCACATCATTAAAAAAGGAGAAACGTAGCTCATTACGGTTAAGTCCCATGGAACCGAATATACAGGGAAACCGTGGATTCTCACCGGTCATGTCCTTCTCAAAATACTCAAATTCTTGCTTTCTCCAATCATGACTATCCAGTCTCTTCACATCAGCGTTATCTAGCAACAACCCAAAGCCCTCCTAGAATGGTTTATTGGTGAACCAGGACAAACTTGTCATGTAGTTCTAGAAGTTGTTTTCTAACGAATTCGATATCTGGACCTTCCACAATGGCATATCCGGATCGGGACATCGTATCTCGACCACCTGAAATGGACTGACCCGATGTAAAGTTAATTCGGATATCAATGAGTCCTTCCATCGATTTGAAATCTTCTGCTGATGAGATACTTTCGATCTTGCCTACAGCAGATGGGAAATTAACCGCACCGGTATACTTGCCTGTATTAACCAAGGTTGGAGCTTCATATATCCCAAGTTCCGTTTGAATGGCCGCATCAAACAAGTTCACCTGATGGGAATTCAACACCATAGGTGGAATGATGACAATGCCTCCAATTCGTGCTCCAATCTCTCCAAAACAGATCTCCCCATTCGGCAGAAGGAATACTTCTGCATGGAACACACTGTTACGTATTCCCAGTGTCCGTATGATCTCTTCATTGAACGACTGCATCCGTTCCACATATTCATAATGTGTGTTAGCGGGATAACAGATCGTGCCGGAAGGGCGATCATTTTGGACAATCTCAAGACAATTAAACAAATATTCAGAGACGGAGGAAAATACAAGCTCACCTTCTGAAACGATCGAGTCAATATGAAACTCCCTACCCGTAATAAATTCCTCAATGAGCACCGATTCCCGATTCCAGGAATGGCTGATATACTGCTCAAGCTCCTCTTGATTATTGAGCCTGTACGTCATGATCGTCGCCCAGCCGCTAATCGGTTTGATAATGATGGGAAAACCAATGCCTGCGACAATCTTTCTGATCTGTACTGCATTGGACGCAATACGCGTCTGTGACGTGTGGATTCCCGCCTGCCGCAATGTTTCCTTCATGATCCATTTGTTCCGAACCGTCTCGGCCTGATTCTTTTGAATACCAGGTATGCCAAAACGCGATCGGAGATACCCACCTGTTTCCACCACATTTTCGGTCGGGGCAATGACGCGCTCCACATCATATTCATCCAAAATGCGCTCAAAAACCTCTTCCACCTGATCAATCCGAGTAATATCTTCCACTTCGAACACAGCACTGAACAACCCTTCCGGTAAGGAATAAAATTGTTCATATCCCCGTTCTACCAGCAAAATATTGGTTGTTTCCGATATGTTGGACAAAGCTACGAGAAACCCAGTTTTGGTGTTCATTCGCTTGTCACACAGAAAGACGATATCCCTCATAAAGAATTCCACCTCCAATTCAAATTTCTTTACTTTCTGCTATATTTTTCTATAATATGGATATTGGTGGGGACTGTCAATCTAAAAATTACAAATAATTAAATTTTGGCTATTTATTGCCATATTGTGTACTAACAACAGGTTGTAGACATTATACAAACACCTCCACCTTCTGTATTAGTCGTCTCATTCATTCCTATTGGTACTTCCTAACTGGAAATCTTCACATTAAAAAAGGTGACTCCAATTAATCTGGAGTCACCTTTTTTATGTTTTTTCTTATTCCCACATTCATTCATTAAATGAATGGGATTCTGTTATTTTTTCAAACTATCCCAGTTCTGTTGCAACGCATCGAGCAATCCGGCTTTATCCGATTTACCTGCAACGTATGCCTGAATCGTGCTGCCATACTCTTGTGGAACCCCTTCAGGGAAACGGTTGAAGTTCCAGCTCAGTGTTTTATTTGCCTGGCTATACTTCATGATCTCTGTGGCGAGGTCACCCAGATCCTCCTCGGATGCCGTGATGGAACTGAACGCCGGAATGAATTTGAATTCTTTCGTCATATATTGTTTCCCGATATCCGAAGTCACGAGCCACTCCAGGAACTCTTTCGCTTCCGTTTTCACTTGAGAGTTCTTGTTCACAACCCAATAGTTCGGCACGCCGACAAACAATTTGTCATTTGGTTCATTGTTAATTGGCATCGGCAGGATACCCAGATTCAGATCCGGATCAATTCCATCGATCTGTACTTGAGTCCAGTTCCCTTGCTGCATCATCGCCGCTTCTCCACTCGCAAACAACGTAACTTGCGTATTGTAGTCGGTTGTCAGCGGGTTTTTATTGCTATATTTCAGCGTTAAGTCGAGCAAGTTAATCCAGTCGTTGAACACCTGATTGCCAGGAATTTTCTCCGTGCTTTCGTTCAATCCTTGGATGAATTTCACCGGATCTGCCTGATTTGCAAATGCCACGTTTACGTTATGATTGCCCAGCACCCACCACTCTTGATATCCGTTTGAGAACGGGGTAATGCCTGCGGCTTGAAGTTTCTGTGCAGCTTGATCCAACTGTTCCAGTGTCGTTGGAATTTCGGTAATACCTGCTTTTTGGAAGAGGTCTTTGTTATAAATGAAGCCATAACCTTCCAGCGCCAGTGGCTGTCCATAGAGCTTGCCATCTTTGGTCATTGGCTCTTTGGCTACTTCGAGCGCATCTTTGGCCCATGATTCCCCAGACAGATCTTCCAGATATTCAAGCCATGTATCCAGCTCACGATATCCACCTACGTTGAAAATGTCCGGTTGTTCGCCTGCGGCAAACTTGGCTTTCAATGCAGCACCGTAGTCACTGCCGCCACCTACAGTTTGAATGTCCAGTTTGACGCCTGGATGGGAGGATTCGTACTCCGCTTTGAGACGGTTAAGCGCTTCCGCAATTTCAACTTTGAATTGGAAGATTTTAATCGTTTTGTCCCCGGCAGCAGCTTCGCTACCACCTTGAGTATCTGTGTTGACCGGACTGCCACTCTTGTCCCCATTGCCACATCCCGCGAGCATTACCGAAAAAGCAATCAGCATAAGCAACGTCAACTTCGTCATTCTTTTCATACATACACTCTCCCTATAGTAGTTTCAGTATAACAAACTGTTTGTGTGTGGCGAGAATCTTCGCTTAGAAGCGCGTTTTTTAATCTAACGAACCGAGCGCACGTTATTCGTACCTATTGACGTAATTCTCCAGTCTAACGAATCACAGCGACGTTATTTCGACGATTTGATCGTTTTTCAAGGCTCTAGCGCCTCTTTGTACCCGAATAACGTTGCTGAGGTTCCTTAAAATTTGTATTCCTTGATTATCTGCCTATTAAGATGCGGTAGATTCGTTAGCGCTTAGAACAGGAGCATAACATCACCCTCTAAAAAAAGTTCCTAGCTATGCTAGTGCCTTCTCTTCAGGAGTCATGCCCAAGCTATCCGGGCATGACTCCCCTTTGCACACCTCCGTGCGAGGTGGGAGCAAAGGGATCAAGAATGCGTTGCAGGAGCGGAGCGTTCGCCTTTGATACTCGGTGGCTTCCTTGCCTTAATACATTCAGGCCACCGAGG
>Ga0209437_100765_pt1 | contig 15330 bp, 13 predicted proteins | sample AraplaL_Cvi_mTSA_FD_184266 | JGI IMG/M metagenome (GOLD analysis project Ga0209437, IMG submission 184266) | Arabidopsis root microbial communities from the University of North Carolina, USA - plate scrape CL_Cvi_mTSA (SPAdes) (version 2) | ecosystem: Host-associated > Plants > Roots > Endosphere...
CGCGGCCTGCCAGCCAAAGCCGGGGATCAGGTCCATTGGCAGGTGCAGCTCGTCCTTCTGCGCACCGCCGTACCATGGCACGAGGTCGGCGGTTTTCGGCGTATACGTTTCGCCGATCAGCACGCGGCCGCCCGGATAACCGTCTACCATCTTGCGCAGGCGACGCATCACGTCGTGCACCTCCGGTAGGTTGTCGCTGTATTGGGTGTGCAGGTTCGGATCGCCATAGGCATTGGTACCGCCGCGCTCGGGGTCGTTACGCAACTGCGGGTCCTCGAACAGCGTGGAGATCGCATCCAGCCGGAAGCCGGCCACGCCGCGGTCCAACCAGAAGCGCATGGCATCGAACATGGCTTTTTCCACGGCCGGATTGCGCCAGTTGAGATCGGGCTGCTGGCGATAGAAGCGGTGGTAATAGAACTGCTTGCGAGCAGGCACCCATTCCCACGCGGAACCACCGAACACGGATTCCCAGTTGTTGGGCGGCACCTTGCCGTCATGCACGAAGCGCTTCTGGAACGGCGTGACGCTCGCCCCGTTCGCATCGACGCCGTCGTTCCACACGTACCAATCAGCCTTGGGGTTGTCGCGCGACGACGCCGACTCCACGAACCACGCGTGTTTGTCCGAGGTGTGGTTGAGCACCATGTCGAGGAGGACACGAATGTGCTTCTGCTTCGCGTCGGCCATCAGCCGATCGAAGTCCGCCAGCGTGCCGTAGGTCGGATCGACGGCGCGATAATCCGCGACGTCGTAGCCGAAGTCGACCTGCGGGGATGGGTACATCGGCGTGATCCAGATGGCATCGGCACCCAGTTTTTGCACATCGTCGAGGTGCTGCCGGATGCCTTCGAGGTCACCCACACCATCGCCGTTGCTGTCGCCATAGCTGCGTGGATACACCTCAAGAATGAGGGCGTGCTTCCACCAGGGGGCGGCAGGTGCAGGAGCGACCAGGCTGCAGCCGGCGGCAAGGGACAAGGCCATGCCGGCCAGGAGACGACGCATGCGCAATGACATTGGGTGGGGAATCCAACAGGGACGAATCCCGATGAAAGCGCGGCACGCGATCAACGTCAACCGAAACGATGCGTTTATGCGAACCCGCTCGTCATAGGCGTCCTCATTCCCGACGGGGCGCCGGAAGCAATGACTTGTCCAGCTTCGCCGCCACGCCGACACTTCGCCCAGCCAGATTAGCCACCGTGAAATGGACGGCCGAACCCATCACCTGCGCAGCCTGCGAGAGAGTCATGCCGTAGTCCTGCTGCAGCCACTGGATCATGCCCGTGCTGGCAAATTTCAACGCCTCGTCGAGCGAACCCGCCTGCCCCAGCACCATGATCTGCGACGGCGATTCGACGCGAGGCATGGACACGCTGTGCCCGTGAATGACGTCGACGGTGACCGTCACGTCCATCGACGTTTCCAGTGCGTACTGCGATGTCTCCCCGTCGCCCTGTAACGCATGCGCGTCGCCCATGTAGAGGAGCGCACCCGGCTGCTGCACGGGAAGATAGACGGTATTGCCTTCGATCACTTCGTTGAAGTCCATGTTGCCGCCGAAGCGCGCCGTGTCGCCCGTGGAGATCGGCGGCATGCCGAAGCCGGGCGCCACGGCGAGGCCACCGAGCATCGGTTTCACTGGGACGGCAAAGTCAGCGAGCGCGCCTGTGGCGCCCTGAGGACGGGCGAGGCCCTTCTCGCGATCGAGCATCCAGCGCACCGGCTTGCCGAGCGTGGCGGCACCGCTGGCAAGCGACATGCCGAGCGCTCGCCCCACTACCGTATCGAGGCTATCCGCGTAATCACGGTTCAAACGCAATCGGCGGATATGCACGACCAGCGTATCTCCCGGCTCTGCACCGGCAACGAAGAACGGGCCCGTCTGCGGATTGCCGAACAATGCTTGCGTCTTGCCGTTCTCGTCGACGCCACCCGAGTCGATCGTCGTGGTGTGGATGGTGTCGCCCGGCCATACGACGAGCACGGGATGACGGTCGGCGTCCCAGGTATTGGAGTAATCCGTGGGGTGATAGTCGATGGTCCGCGGCGGTCCGTGTCGGTCGGGTACGCGCCAGCCCGTAACTGCATGCGTCGCGCGACGCATGGCGTCGTTGGGGTCCGGCAGGTCCGCCGTGCCCGTGACGGACGCGCCCATCCGTTGAAGCCGATAGCGCGACACCCGGCCTTGCTTGTCCGTGCTGGCGATCGATAACCAATCCTTCTCCACCTTACCCTCAATGGCATCCCCATCCAGCGTGCCGCTCAATCGGCTCGCGTCCTCGTGTACGCGCAGTGTCGAAAAGGCCGGCGAGCGCCACAGATCGGTACGAAGAATCCAGACCTCATCGGCCTGCGATGCGGCGGAAGCGACTACCGATAGCAAGACGAGCAAAGCTGTGATTGCGCTGCGCATGGTCACGCCCTTCGATTGACTACATGTGTAGTCAAGCTACAGGCGGCAGCGTGTCGTGCCAACGTGACCTATGGGCTATGACCCAACGTATTGGCGTGCATGGGAGCGCCTAGCCGAAGTAGAGAAGAACGATCGCGAGAGTCGCAAGCTCTGCCAGGAAGAACGTCACCAATCGCACCACCAGAATGTGGCCGTCCTTCTGGCAGAGCCTATAGGCGAGAGCGATGTTCGCAATCGGCCAGGCAATGAAAAATGCATAGCTGGCAAGCGTTCCCTCCTTGAACAACAGCGCGCCAAGCACGTGGCCAAGAACGATCATCGGTAGCCACATGGCAACCAGCAGAAAAGTCTTCACTCGCGCCTCCAAGCACGTGCGGGCCGCCTCAACGTCTCGACCGCGTTACTCCCTTCGCTTCGGTTCCGATCGTCGTAACGCGAGCTGCCTGCTACCGAGGTGTGCATTGATAACGCGCTACGCCCGATCGCATCGAACCTGCAACGGGAAATCCGGTCTTGGGGTCAGCTTGGGGCGCCCCGAAGGTCGACTCCAGCAACAACGCCGGTCCATCGCATGCCTCCCGCGCCTTCTGGTCACAGAAAGCCATCTCATCGGCCCCTCCCCCACTCATCATGCTGCAGCCGACGCGAACGACGCCCGTAGCGTCCGGCTTGGCCGGCGTGATGTCGAAGAAACTGCATGCGGAAATAGCGAAGACGATCGTCACGATCAAGATAACTTGTGGCGTGCTGCGATGACTCATTCGGCCCCCATCATTTGGTTGATCCTCACGTGCGCGCCTAGCTGCTCGCTACTCATATGAACACTTTCACCCCAATGCGGTAAATGCGTGAAGAGACCGGCTCATCCGTCAGCATTGACGAATTAGGCTACGCTTTGGCGGGCGATTTACCTCGAGATGATCGAGGCGTGAGCAGATCACCGTTGCAACTTCACTTTCTCAAACCCCCGGGGAGCCTAACGGCATTGGTGAACGATGCTTGGGTCCGAACCGCATTGTGCCGCGCCCGTGCACTCTTACCCGTTGCAGAGAGTCACCGTTTGGCCGATAAAGACCAGGGAGGGAGCGCATGCATACACCGGTTGTTTATATCCATGGATTCATTGGACACCTGCGCTTTCCAGAGCTGTCGACGGGGTTGCCTGCTGGGTACGTCCACGCCCCCGATCTTCTAGGCTATGGGCCGTACGCCGATGCTGCCCCATCGCGCATGAGCATCGCGCATCAGGTCGACCATCTTGCTCAATGGATCGACCGAGAACTTGGTGGCAAGCCTCCGGTGCTGGTCGCTCATTCCGCTGGCGCCGCCGTTGCCGTCACTTATGCGCGGAAGTACCCGCATCGCATCGCTGCGCTGGTCAGCGCCGAGGGCAATCTCGCGCCAAGCGATGCGTTTCTCTCCTCTCGCCTCGCGCCCATGACGGTGCAAGGTGTGGCAGATTGGCTCGAAGGTGCCAGACGCGATCCCGGCGGCCTGCTCACCTCAGACGGGTACCGTTTGACCGGTAAGGCCCTCGAACGCCTGAGCGAACTGCTCAATCATCAAAACGCCCAGACGATCCACACCGCAGCCCGCGCGGTACTGATGGAAACGCTGCGCCCTGGCTATTCGGCCGACGTGATGATGGTGATGGCCCACGTCCCCACCTTCCTCATCTACGGCGAGCGCACCCCTCAGGGAATGGGCGTGCCGCCACGGCTACGCGACATGGCAGAGGGCGAATTCATCATCGAAGGCACCGGCCACGCGATGGTCATCGAGCGGCCGGAAGGGGTGGCCGCAGCTGTGGCTCAGGTGCTGGCGCGGGTTAAGTAAGTTCATGTCTGGCCGCGTCTCGAGTGTGGTTGAACAAGAACGGTTGCCCCGTCGAGTCCGATGGGGCAACCGCGACCGCCCTTAGGTCAAGCCTTTCGCTGCGGAAGACGGCGACGTCGGCAGCACGACCTTAGATGGCTCAAAAACGTTGCTAGCGCTCCGCTCCGATTTCGACCGTTCGACTGTTTCCTTGATGAACGCCGAGATGGCCACGCCGGACGGCACTGTTTGCGAACATCGTGGCGCAATCATACGGAAGATGGCCTCCTGCATATGTTCTCGATCGAGCTCAGGCCTCGGCGCCAGCCGGCTGATGGCATTCTCGTAGGCGGCGGGATTTGCTGCGTAATACACGGCAAGGGTCGGCCGTGTCAGGAGTAAGCGGTGTATCGGCGCCTGCACTGAGCGATGACCGCGCCATAAGTCAACGCGTTCGGCGTTCTGCTCGGTGAAAAACGCGTCGATATCCGCCAACAACGAACCCGTCTCGGGCGCGTTGCCCGGAATAGAAAACAAGTGCAGCAGTTGACGGTGCCAGTACTTTTGGCGAGCGGTGCGCATGGACGCCTTCAGACGCACGCTATCCAGTGTCTTGTCGAGATATTTGCTTAAGTGCATGACTATCGACTCGACGCCTGCGTCAAGAACTGTCAATTCGGCGCCGAATCCCGGCGAATGGGGGACGACCTGGGCGGCTGCCCAGTTTTCCACCGAACGCATAGACCCGTAATCCAACAACGCACCATCAACGGCCAGGTTGGACGTAAAGTATCCTCCATGAAACAACCGGTGCGCCTGCCCATGCGCGACTTGTTCGCCAATACGGGCCAGTGTGTACTCGAGAGTTTCCTGCAAGAAGGGATGTTGCCGTCCATATTCGTTAACGAATGAGCGAGTGCGCTGCGCATCAGCCAGTTGCGCCATACGAACGTCGCCTTCGGCAGGAAAGAAAGCGGGCGCTCGCTGCAAATGGGCCAGCCTCTTACAAGCGGGACGAACGATCAACGCTCGTCGCTCGCCCGTGTCGGGATGGTGAGCATCAATGTCTATAATCGCGATGACCGGCATCGCACCATGAGGGAACTCCCGTTGAGCCACTTCAGAAAAAATGGCCTCTCGAATCCCCTCCTCCACAAACGCGCACCCGTTGGCATGGTGAGCGTCAACGTATTGGCCGACAAGCGGCGTGCGACCGACGCCCTTTACCTGAAAGCCTCCGAATGTGGCGACTCGACCACTTCCTCCTTGCGGCGATCGGCCGGTTTCGCCATATCGATCGGCGAGTGCCACCGTGCGGCGTGCGTGGTCTACGGCGCCGCTCACGTCATCGCTGGCGACGATCCACGCAAAATGTCGTGTTAACCAGCTACTTATGACCCGCTCATCTTTCTCCTCAGGGAAAGTAACTCCCTGGCGACTGAACCATTCTTTATTCCACCAAAGCACTTGAGGGCGAGCCACGCGAAACACTGTGAACGGAACGCTAGCGCTTGGCTCTCTTGTCCAAGCGGCTTCGATGTGATGCTTGTCCCACAGGGCACCAAGTGCATCTTCGACACCCTCACCATCAGTCACGATAACGCACCGTTTTTCGTACGAAGCCCCGTGCATCCCGCCTCAACCAAGAAACTTCCTGATGTGGTGGGAAAAGCGTGTTGCGAATGTATCGCATCGCTTCACGGCCATACCCTGGCATAACGAACAGATCGAGCAACCACAGCGACTCGCCCTCGTTCCACTCCATAAATTGAAGAACGAAGTTCTCGTCGGCCTGTAAGCGCTCCTCCGCATCCGGCGACAACCATGCCCACGTTACATAACCCACCGGTACGCGCAGGTCGTTGTAAAAAATAGCCACTTGGTCCAACGCTACCGCCGGCTCGATCCACAACGACAGGCAGCCTAAAGGAACTGCGTAATAGCCATCGCGCCGAAGCATCAGATGCACGATCTGACCGAGAACGAAGCCTTGGTCTCGCGCAAAATTACCCAATGCTACTTGCCTCGGCGTGACGTGAATCATGCTCATACTGGCTTCACTCCTTCCAGTCTTGCCGCAGGCGCTCTGCGGACAAGGGCCTGGGCCGTCACAGGCCCAAGGAGCCCCAGTAGCCCAAGCACCGCACCTGACACGGTAACGTGCGCATACAGCGTCCTGCTGACAAACCATGGCGTGACGGCGACGACCAGCCCTGCCAACGTGCCCCGCGCACACCGGTGCTTCAGCTTGGTTTCGATATCGAGAGATGACTGCCAGTCGAGAAGCCGTTGCCCGCGGCACCAACGCCACAACGTGCGCGCAATGGCGTCGATCATCAACGCAGCCGATTGCGGCACCAAAGTGAGCTGAACCAACTGCGCCCGAGCCGCCTTTAAGGAGAATACGATTATCTTCCGCTTCAGATGCAAGGCATCTGAGCGCATCCGTGACAGCCGGATATTGATGACGAGCTGGTTAGCCGCAGGTGACAGCATCACCGCTATGAGCCATGCAAACAGCGCCGCGGCGAAGCGCTCATCCACGAACATTGCCGCGGCGCCAAAGGCCGCGGCTATCACAGGCTCTGTCGTCACCCGGATCTGATCGCCGATCACCAAGCTACCCACGGCCCTTGCGCGGCCAAAACGCCGACTCAGGCCGCCGGCGGTCCACAGCAAAGCGTTCTGCCAGTCGCCGCGCGCCCAGCGATGACGCCGCTCACAAAGCGCCGCATAGTCACCTGGGAAGCCCTCGAGCAACGCGACGCGCGAAACGTGGACCGGCCGTAGCAGAAGGCCTTCTAGAGTATCGTGACTGAGCACGCGCTCCAGCGGTAATCTCTGATGCAGCAGGCGCCACGCCATGTGCGCGTCAAACAGGCCTTTACCCGGATAATTGCCTTGGCCTGTCAATTCAAATAGCGCAGACCGCGTCATTCCAGGATGAGGTCCTGAAGCCGGGCGAGTACCGGTCATGAACGTGCCCAACCGCCAAGGTGCAGCGGAGAGTGGGTCCGGGAAGAGACCACCAATCGCGCTGGCGTGGCCCGATACCAGCGAGTTAGTCGCCTCGTCTAGCTCAGGTCTATGGGCGGGGTGCATAAGCACGCCCACCAGATCCTGTACGGCCTCGGCCGTGAGAAAGGTATCTTCGTCCATACACAGGATAAAACGCGCTGGGCGCAACACGTCGACCGGCCCGCCGATATGGGTGAATGCCTCCGTAGCACCCGTGACGACCAACTTTGTAAGCGCCTCGATCTTTCCACGCTTCCGCTCGTGACCGATCCACGCGCGTTGTGTGACAGACCACGTGCGCTCACGGTGCAGCCAGACGACGCAGGATCTACCGAAGCGACTATTCAGCGATCCAACGCCGGCCGCGACCAACTCCATCAGGCGGCGCTCCCCTTCCGTCGACTCTGGACGTTCGGCATCCGCTAAATCGGTCAGTAGTGCGGCCACGACGTTGGAGTCGTTGGCGATAAGAAGGTTACGCTCGAGCGTAGCGAGAACCTTCGCCAAGCGCGCGACATCGGTGAGCATTGTCGGCACTGCCAAGACAGTGCGCCCTTCATTGGGGATTCCACTGGCACGAAAGTCGAGGGAGTGCACGATCGCAGGCGTTGCCTCCGCAACGAACGCGCGCTCAACCATGCGCGAGGTGCGCTCGTAAACCAACGCCAGGCCAAGCAACATGCACAGAGCACCGGCGACCCACGCTGTGTGGGTCCAATCCACGCAGCCCGCCAGAATCACCAAGGCAGGCAATGCAGCACAAAATCCACGCTTTCTGCGGAGTGACCGCAATCGAGCGGGTGTGATGGGCAACGCCACCTGATTCATTGCGCAGACTTGAGGATGCAAGCGTGGTGGTGACGGAAATCCAAAACCACATCACCTTCCGTCACCGCTGGCAGACCCAATACGTAAAATGGGGCGTCCGCCGGTCCCTGCTCCACGCGAACCGAGTGTGTATGAGGTCCTGTCCCGATATCGACCCTCGCGTCAACCGCACGGCGTTCTGAGCGAACGACGCCCCCACCCACGCTCATCGTGACTTCATGACGGCCTTTACCAAGGTCCTCGGCCACCGCCGGCTGCGGCCCGCCGTACCTCGTGAGAAATTCGTCCGATCCCGTGTCCAGGAACGCCTGTTCCGCATTTCCGTCCACGCTGATCGGAACAAGGATGCGCCCGCCCGTGGGCGCCAGCGCAGACGCAACCCTCATCGGTACCTGGCACGCTTTGACCGCATCGGCGTCTGCAAGCACATCAATACCATGGCGGCGGATTCGGACTGCACCGAGCTGCTGGATCAGATCCATGCCTACGATGTTGAGCACGGGCGAGGCAGAGATGGCAACAGAAACATCCTTAGCTTTGAGCGGGCCCAGCGCTAGTGACGGAACCGTTCCTATTCCCAGGCGCGTCGCAGATCCAGCTGAAGACGGCATCCAGTTTGGCTTCACCTGCAGACCCAGGGCTTTCGCCGTAGCGGTGTTGAGCAGGGTCATGAACGATCCTGTATCAAATACAGCTTGGAAACGATTGGCACCTGCCTGGAGTTCCACGCCGTTGGCAATGCCTGTGGGCATGGGGGTGAGAGGACCCTTATTGAAGCGTTTCAATGGCATCTCTGCCACGCCATCAATGAGCGTGTACGCCGCGTCAGGAAGGCGTTTGAAATCCTCAGGTCGTGCAACGTATTCCAGCGGTGCAATAGAGAAATCGGGGCCCTGCGTCTTTCTATACGCGGGATATAACTGCTGACGAAGAAATGCCACTTTGTAGGCCCACTTACCCGGCCGGCCATTCGACAGGTCATTTCCGGCATCAATCAAGCCACATATGAGCACGATGTCGTTCGAGGATGCCTCGCGCGCTTGACGTACGCACTGTGTACTTTCACTGGATGAACGGGCGGCGTCGCCGAGACTGCGATACAGCGCGGCGGAGGCCATCGCCCGCTGCCCGGCGTTGCCGTCGGCCGCAAGCGCGCGGAGCCGGTCGCTATCACCCGATTGCATGGCCTGCAACACGCCATACGGATCATTGATGTTGGATGGCGATGTATCGACAGCCATGCTCGCAATTGGCGCCAGTGCAACCAACGCGAGAATGAGCGCTCTACGTCGTTTCGATACGATCATGGATCCTCCACGGTCGGAGGGCGCGCTAGCGCGCCCTCCTGGCGATTAATAGGTGGCGCCGAACTGAACGCCGCCGCTAATCTCATGGGTTGAAGAGTTGTAGGTCCCATGCACGCCCACTGACCAGCCATTACCGAGTTGCCACGTCACGCCTCCATTCGCCGTCCAGCTGAAATTGGACGTCGGCGTAGAGAGATCGGCATGATAGGCGGTGCCGTTGACGTGATAGTCAGCCCCCCCACTGATGCTCAGGATGTTCCCCTGTTCATCCATCGTCGAATGCAGCGACAACGCGAAGCCATCGGGGAGCGTAAGGCTGAGGTTCATGCTGTTCGAACCGGGAACCATGTTTCCCTTGTCGTCGAGATGAGCCGGAGTGAAAGTGCATTGGCAACTAAAATTAGATGCCGCGCTGACGTGGAAGGTGGGTGTCCCACCACCGTGGTAGCTTCCACCAGGATTTCCGCTACTGCCTGTCTCTCCCCAAGGATCGGGCCAACCTCCGTCCCCACCGCCGCCACTAGGCGGGGGATTGACAGTAACCGGTGGCAGGTTCACAGGGCCGTCGCCGCCGAATACTTTGCTCAACTCTTCTGCAGTCATGATGCGCATTGAACAGTTTCTCCTTGCATGAAAATTGGCAGCCAGCATGCCGGCAGCCTCGGTCTGCCGGCGTTATGGCCCGGCGGATTCTCCTGAACCTGCCGATCCCGTGGACGTAGGCGACACGGTAGCCTCTACGGGTGCGCCGCCAAGCATCAGCAGCAGCCTGTCGGCACTCGCAATGGTTTCGGGACGATGTGCGATCACTATGCGGGTCATTTGCATGTCCGCCATGATCTGATTGATTTGCGTTTCGCGCGCTACGTCGAGATGGCTGCTTGCTTCATCCAGCACCAAGATGCTGGGCTTCCGAAACAGTGCTCTGGCGATGCACACACGCTGCTGTTGCCCGCCCGAAAGCGACGAGCCCATGTCTCCCACCAAGGTGTGGTAGCCCATCGGCATTGCCACGATCTCGTCGTGAAGACCGGCCAGCCTGGCGGCTTCTTGAATATCGTCAAAACGAGCGGTCTCGTCGAAGAAACAGATGTTGTCAGCAATCGTGCCAGCAAATAACGTGTCGTCCTGCATGACGCTGGACAGCATGTCGCGAAAGTTCTTCTTGCCAAGCCGCCTCAAGTCGATTCCGCCGACGAGGATCGCCCCCTCCTGTGGATCGAGCAACCCAAGGACGAGTCGCGCCAACGTGCTCTTCCCGCAACCGGATGGTCCCGTGATGGCCACGCTCTCGCCCGGACGTATATCGAAGCTTGCATTTCGGATCACCCAAGGCTCACCGTCAGCATAGCGAAAGCTTACGTTGCGAAAGCTGATGGACGGTTCGGGCAATGGCCCTATAAAGATCCCATCCTCGAAGTGCTCGGGCGGGGTCAACACGATATCCGCAAGGCGCTCCCCTTGGAGTCGCAATAGGCGAAGTTGGATGATGTAGTCCACCAAGCTACCAGACCGCGTAACGAACTGATCACCGTAGGCAATGAATGCCATGAGCATGCCGGCGGTCATATCCGCCCGCAGGGCAAGCCACCCGCCGATGCAGAGCACGGCGACACGCTGCGCCCCCGATGTCAGGGTGCTTGCGGTGCTGAAGATCAAGTTCAAACGCTGCACCGCGATTGACGTGTTGATCGAATCCGCGGCGGCGTTAAGATACCGCGCAGTCTGCTGTCCACCTTGGTTAAACAGGCGAAGTGTTTGCACTCCACGAACAGCTTCCATGAATACACTTTGTTGCTTGGCATTCACTACGATCTGACTCAAGTTCGCTTCACGCAGAACTCGGTAGTAGGTCAATCTGAGCGCCACATAGATCGCGACGGATAGACCGATCACGGCCGTCAACAATGGGCTATAAACCAGAAGCATGATGAACGTCAGCGTGGCCATGATGCCGTCGATGATGGCAGTGACCAACTGCGTCGTGATCGTGTCTTGGATAATGGAGATTGATCCAAAGCGCGACACAATGTCGCCAAGGTGGCGCTTCAGGAAATAGATATGTGGCAAACGAAGTAGATGGGAAAACACGTTTCCCGTCCAAGCTAACGTAAAGTGGGTACTAACCCACATGACAATCCACGAGCGAAGTGCAGTGATCGCGGCCTGCAATGACAACACCACGACGAAACCCACGCCAACCACGACCAGCAGATCATGGTCTCCATCGGCCACCACTTGATCGACGACAACCTGGGTGAACTGGGGAGTGAGCAATGCCAACAGCTCTAATACAATGGCAAGGATGCAAACCTGCACTAATGGCTTGCTCAAGCCTCGCACCGTCGAGGACAACATGCGCAGCGGCATGGGCGCCGAAACGCGCTTGCGTTCGAACTGGGGCCCGGGAGACATTTCGAGCGCAACCCCGGTAAAGTGCTTACTCATCTCCTGCCAGCTGAGACAACGAACACCTGCGGCAGGGTCATGGATTTCGCACCCGCGACGACCAACGCGCCGTAAGACGACAAAGTGATCCATGTCCCAGTGCAAGATGCACGGTGTCGAGAGCTTACTCAGCTCGTCCAGCTCAAGACGAACCGGCCGTGAGGTGAGGCCTAGTGATTGGCCGATATCAATGATTCGGCTCATGCGCATGCCTTTTAAAGACACCGGGAAGCGACGCCTAAGTTCCGAAAGGCCCACGTGATAGCCGTGGTATCCAGAGACCATCGCTAAGCATGCCAGACCACATTCGGCCACCTCAGTTTGCCGAACCATGGGCAGACGGCTACCGCGACCAAAGGACAGCCGACCGGCATACGACGAAGCATCGCCACGACCTCCCCCCGTTTCGCACGGATCAGTGCCCTCCATTGCTTGCTCCCCACTGGCGTCGCATGCCTAGCAACGGCTCGAACAACCACTCCGCGAGGCGCCGTCGATCGACGTATATGTCGGCCTCCGTGCTCATGCCCGACATAAGTCGCTCGGGTTTACCGTAGGCCATGACGTGTTGTGTGGATAGCTTCACTACGACGCGGTAGAACGCGTCATCCATTCGCTTTCCTGCTAGTTCGGAGACCTGGTCGGCAGTCAGGGCACTATGCGACACCGAAGCCACCACCCCCTTTTGGAGGCCAAACTTTTGGTAGGGAAACGCTTGGTAGCGCAGCGAAACATCCAAACCCTCGTGGACAAAACCGATGGCGCTGCTCGGAACCATGAGGTGGGCTTGCATCGGCGCACCATCGGGAACGACCGTGGCCAGTGCTTGGCCCAGAGCCACCATCTGCCCAGGCTTGACCAACATGGTCGACACAACACCGTCAACGGGAGCCCGAAGGAGGCTCGTGCGGTCGGCTTCATTGCTGGCGAGGCTCTGGCCAAGCTGGCTGGCTTGCCGACGTAATTCGTTGATTTTACCGAGCGTAGCTAACGGCAGCTGGGCCGCCCTGGACTGCGCATCGTCCCGCTGCTGTCGCAGCTCTAGTCGCTGCCGATACAACGCGCTTAGTTGGGACTCGGCACTCAGTTTCGCATCGCGCTGTTGCTGGATCTGCAGGCCGGAAATATAGCCCTTCGCAACGAGCGGCTCCATCTTTCCGAGCATCGTGGCCAAGCTCGAGACCTGGCGTGTTTCGATATCAGCCTGCGCATCAATTTCCGCTAATTGGCGCGCAAGCGATTGAATCTGGGTCCGGTATTCCTCGGCTTGCTGATTACCAAGTTTCTCTGTGGTAGCAATGTCCTCTGCCAGGCGAGCACGTTGACTGTTAATTTCTGACGAGATCACCGCCGAGGTGTCTCCTAGTGCTTTACTTACCCTATTGGTGGACAGCGAAAGTATGATGTCGCCCGCCCGCACGTGCGCGCCTTCTGCAGCTGTTACGGCATCCACACTGCCTTCGGAACGTGCGGCAAGCTTGATGAGGCCCGTTGCGGGAAGAAGGATGCCTTCCACATGCTCGCGCCGGGCATATGTCGCGTTGCAAATGGTCGTCCCGATAACGAGCCCTGCCAGCACGGCGACTGTAGTCCAGACCGTGAACGAAGGTGGTGTAGCGAATCGGACGCTTCCTATCCACCTGTGATTCTTCGCCGCAGTGACTTCAGCGCGGAAAAAGTCGTCGTCCATCTCCCCTCCCTGTTAGACACACGTGCAATGCGGAATACGTCTAAAGGTGAGCGCCTCATTCGCTAGGTGGTCTCTCACCTTAAAGACACGTCGCTAAGCCAGCCGTCTTCCATGCGATGACAGTAGCTGCGCTGACACCAAACGTCTGTAGGGCTTTTCCTACACGGACTCAGCTAAAACGTGATGTGGGTCTCAGAGCTGAAGCGTCGAACGAGCAGCTCGCAGTTTCATGCGAATGGCTCATTAGACGCTGCATTGCACAAATTTCGCTTACTTGTCTTCGCTGCGCTCGTCGCCCCCTTATCTTCGCGCTAACAATGTGCGGGTGGGGCTTGTGTGATTCCGGTCAAGGGCTTCCTCAATGACGCACCTCTCGGTCGAGCTCGCTACACCGAACAGCACGATCCCTTTCTCGACCGTGAGGTCACGCCGCCTTCGCCAACAACGCCGCGATGGCCGCTTCGGCGTTGGCAACGGCAGCGCTTACCGCATCCGGGCCCAAAACCGTGCCTTCGACACGCACCACTTCAACGTCGGTCAGGCCGATGAAACCGAGCAGGTGCAGTAGATAGTTGGTCTGAAAGTCGAACGGTGCCCAAGCACCTTCCGAGAACACGCCACCCGAAGCCGTGACGAGATAGACCTTCTTACCGGTCAGCAGCCCCTTCGGCCCGGTGTCGCCATAGCCGAACGTGACGCGTGGCCAGGTGACATGATCGAACCACGCCTTGAGCTGTGTGGGCAGGCCGAAGTTGATCATGCCCGAACCGAGCACGATCACATCGGCGGCCTTCAACTCATCGACGAAATGTTGGGCGACCTCCACCGCCTGCACCTGTTCCGGCGTGCGATCTTCAGGCGACGCAATCCGGCCCTGGATGTAAGCCGACGTGATGTGCGGCGGCGGATTCGCAGCGAGATCGCGCACGATCAACAGGCCGCCCGAGCGGGCTTGGATGCCTTCGGCGATGTCGGTGGCGAAACGGGTGGAAATGCTGTCGGCCTCGCGCGGACTGGATGTAACAAGCAGGATGTGGCTCATGAATGCTCCCAGGTATAGAGTAAGAACCAAGTAGCTTTTTTATTTTTACTTACCAGCTCATACGAAGGATCGTATGGTTCCTACCCTTTCCTCACAAGAAGGCACACGCATGTCACCTGGTTACATTGAGCAGCCTAGCGATATGCCCGCCCCAGACGATGGCGGCTGTTTGGCAACCCGCGAAATCCTGGATCGCATCGGCGATAAGTGGAGCCTCTACATCATCGCCACGCTGGCGAACGGTCCGAAGCGTTTCAATGAATTGAAGCGTGGCATCGACGGCATTTCGCAACGCATGCTGACGCTGACCCTGCGAGGACTCGAACGCGATGGCCTGATCACGCGCACGATGTATCCGACGATTCCTCCCCGCGTCGATTACGAACTCACTGAATTGGGAAGAACGCTGCTGAAGCCGGTCATGGCGCTGGTCGATTGGGCGACCGAGAATCAAGCCGCCATTGCCGATGCACATAGACGTTTTGACGAGAAGCCGGATACCGAACAGGTGTTGGTTCAGGGCGTTGTCTACCAGCGTCGATAAAGCGATAGGTTGATGGCGTGAGCCTTTGATGAGGGGTCAACCCCGTGCGCCACGTCCTACAAAAGCGCGCGAGCTGTTCGTTAAGATGGACCGCCCGCCCGCAAGGCGGCTAACCCGATAGGAGCCACGGACGATGCTTCGATGACGCGCCCTGCCACGCTACTGGCTAGCCTTCTGGCCTCGATCTTGGTCGCTTGCGCCACACCGGCCCAGCAAGTC
>Ga0209437_100766_pt1 | contig 15323 bp, 9 predicted proteins | sample AraplaL_Cvi_mTSA_FD_184266 | JGI IMG/M metagenome (GOLD analysis project Ga0209437, IMG submission 184266) | Arabidopsis root microbial communities from the University of North Carolina, USA - plate scrape CL_Cvi_mTSA (SPAdes) (version 2) | ecosystem: Host-associated > Plants > Roots > Endosphere ...
CCCCAATGCCGGCAAGAGCACCTTTATCCGTGCGGTGTCGGCGGCGACGCCGCGCGTGGCGGATTATCCGTTCACCACGTTGCATCCGAATCTCGGCGTGGTGCGCATCGGCACCGACCAGAGCTTCGTCATCGCCGATATCCCGGGCATCATCGAGGGGGCGGCCGACGGCGCGGGTCTGGGTATCCAGTTCCTGCGGCACGTCTCGCGCACGAGCCTCCTGCTGCACGTGGTCGATATCCGCCCGATCGACGGCTCCGATCCGGTCGAGCAGGTCCGCGCCATCGAGCACGAACTGCAGGCCTTCGATACGGAACTGGTCGAGCGGCCGCGCTGGCTGGTCATCAACAAGTCCGATGTCATCGATGACGAAGACGAGCTGAAGCAGGTGGTCGACGACATCGTGGCGCGCCTCGAATGGACCGCTCCCTGGTTCGTCGTTTCCGCGGCCGGCGAGATCGGCACCTGGGACGTCTGCCTCAAGGTCCAGCAGTTCTTCGACGCGGAGCGCGCGGCACGCCGCGAGCGTACCGAGGCGGCCGACGACGTGCGCATGCGCGGCGAATAAAGCCGGTCTTGCCCTGTCTGTAGACCGCCTTTGCGGGAGTCGCTATAGCGGCGAGGAGGGCTTGCCGGTGGGAGCCACCCTGGTGGCGATCGGGACCTGCCTCGCCGCTACACCGTTCGGTTGGTTTTACCGCTACACCGCTTCGTTGGCTTTTCGCCACCAGGGTGGCTCCCACCTTTGCTTCGTTGGTTTCTCACTGGTGTGGTGGGGTGGTTGCTACGAAGCACTGTCCGGCTAAGTATGGGGCAACAAAAAAGCCGGCTTGCGCCGGCTTTTTTGCAAACAGCGATGTCGCGCAGGCTTACGCCAGGTCGCGGATCTTCGCGTTCAGGCGGCTCTTGTGACGAGCAGCCTTGTTCTTGTGGATCAGGCCGCGGGCAGCGTAACGATCCATCACCGGCACGGCGACGGCGTAGGCGCTGACGGCGCCAGCCTTATCCTTGGCGTCGATCGCCTTGACGACCTTCTTCAGTGCGGAACGCACCATGGAACGCGCGCTGACGTTGCGCAGACGGCGCTGCTCCGACTGACGCGCACGCTTCTTCGCGGACTTGATGTTGGCCAAGGTAAAGCTCCAGAGTTCGGTTGGTTTTAAAAAAGACGCCCATTTTGATGCCAAAGGCGGGGCGCGTCAATAGCTTAGGCCCACGCCGGCACGGCGGCCAGGGGCGGGTAGGGCGATTGCCCGGGTATCTCCAGGGCACGGACTGTCCTCCGCCCGGGCGCCGCTGTCAAACTAGGGGTTTGCGGCGGCCTTTGGGGCCGTTCGATCGTCTCCAGGAAAGCTTCGACCGGATGAAAGCCCCCAGCCTCCTTCGCGGCATGCTCAGCTTCAGCGGCATGACCATGGTCTCGCGCGTCCTCGGCCTGGTTCGCGACATGGCGATCAACGCCTCGTTCGGTGCCAACGCCGCCACCGACGCCTTCTGGGTGGCGTTCCGCATACCGAATTTCATGCGCAGGCTGTTCGCCGAGGGCTCGTTCTCGACGGCCTTCGTGCCGGTGTTCACCGAGGTAAAGGAGACCCGTCCGCACGGGGATCTCAAGGCGCTGATGTCGCGCACGGCGGGCACCTTGGGCGGCGTGCTGCTCGTGGTGGTGGCGTTGGGCATCGTCTTCGCCCCGCAGGTCACGGCCTTGTTCTCCCCAGGCGCGGTGGAAACGCCGGAGAAATTCGGGCTCACGGTGAACCTGCTGCGGCTGACCTTTCCGTTCCTGCTGTTCGTGTCGCTGACGGCGCTCAGTGGTGGCGCGCTCAACAGCTTCCATCGCTTCGGCCTGCCGGCACTGACCCCGGTGATCCTCAACCTTTGCATGATCGCCGGTGCGCTCTGGCTGGCTCCGCGGCTGCACACGCCGATCATGGCGATGGGCTGGGCGATCCTGGTAGCCGGCATCCTGCAACTGGCCTTCCAACTTCCTGCACTGCGGCAGTTGGACCTGCTGGCCCTGCCGCGCTGGGGCTGGGGTTCGCCTGACGTGCGCCGGATCATGCGTCTGATGGTGCCGACCCTGTTCGGCTCGTCGGTTGCGCAGATCAACCTCCTTCTCGACACGGTGATCGCGTCGCTGTTGATCGCCGGATCGCAGAGCTGGCTGTCGCAGGCCGATCGCTTTCTCGAATTGCCGCTGGGCGTGTTCGGGGTGGCGTTGGGCACGGTCATTCTTCCCTCGCTGTCGCGTCACCACGTGGCGACCGACAAGGACGCGTTTTCCCGCGCACTGGACTGGGGCCTGCGCACGACCCTGTTGATCGCCGTGCCGGCGATGTTTGCGCTGATGATTCTAGCCACGCCGCTGGTGGCGACGATCTTCCAGCATGGCCGCTTCACCGCGTTCGACACGCATATGGCGTCGCTGTCGATCTCCGCGCTGAGTTTCGGCCTGCCGGCCTTTGCGCTGGTGAAGGTCGTGCTGCCGGCCTTCTATGCGCGCAAGGACACCCGCACGCCGGTGCGTGCAGGCGTGGCTTCGCTCGTGGCGAACATGGTCTTCAACGTCGCTTTCCTGGCCCTGCTGTTCTTCCTTTGGGCGACCCCGGCGCAGAAGGCGGGGTCGTGGATGCAGGCGCTCAGCGCGATCCCCGGTCTGCACATGGCGCTGGGTATGGCCAGCGCCCTGGCCAGTTACCTCAACCTGGCGCTGCTCTGGCGTTGGCTTGGCAAGGCCGGTGTGTACGCTCGCCAGCCGGGCTGGGCACGGCACCTGGTTCGCCTTGCGGTCGCATGCGCCGTGATGGTCGCGGTATTGCTCGGTGGCCTGTGGATCTGGCCGGAGTGGACCGACGTGGAGAAGTGGGTGCGGGTCGGTCGCCTGGCGGTGCTGGTCGCGGCCGGTGGCGGCGCCTATCTCGTGGCGCTGTTCGCGCTAGGCTTCCGGCTGCGTGACCTGCGCGCGCATTGAGGTGCCCGAGGCGCGGCGCCTGTACTCGCATTGTGCGGCGCAACCGGGCCGCTATACTGGCCCGATGGCTTTTATTCCGCATCGATTCCAGGGCGCCCGGGCATGACGCTGCGACTCCATCGCGACGTCGACGGCCCCTGCCTCGCGCCCGAGGGCAGCGTCCTCGCGATTGGCGCTTTCGACGGCCTGCATCTGGGTCACCAAACCATCCTCGCGGAAGTCTGCCGGCGTGCGGCGGCACGCGGCGCGGTGCCGGCCGTCATTACGTTCGAGCCGCTGCCGCGCGCGTTCTTCTCCAAGGAACCCGTGCCTCGCCTGTCCGGCGTGCGCGAGAAAGCCGAAGGCATGACGGCGGCTGGCATCCGCGAACTGCTGTCGTTGCGTTTCGATCGCGCGTTGACCGAAATGTCCGCAGAGACCTTCGTGCGCCAGGTGATCGTGGCGCGCATGGGCGCGCGCGAGGTCTGGGTGGGCGAGGACTTCCGCTTCGGTCACCGCCGCACCGGCGATTTCGCCCTGCTCCAGGCGATGGGCGCCGAGCTGGGTTTCACGGCGCATGCCGTCCCGCCCGTGCTCGTCGACGGTGAGCGCGTGTCGTCCACTCGCGTGCGCAGCTTGCTCGCGGCCAGCGATTTCACGGGTGCCACGCGTCTGCTTGGCCGACCCTTCGTGATCGACGGTCACGTCGAGCGGGGGCAGCAGTTGGGTCGAACCCTTGGTTATCCCACTGCGAACGTCCATCTCAACGAACGGGTGAGCCCGGTGCACGGCATCTTCGCGGTGCGGATCGGCGTCGGCGATGGCCCGTGCAGCTGGCCGGGCGTGGCCAGCCTGGGCTACCGCCCGACGGTCAACGCGGTTCGCGAGCCGTTGCTCGAGGCGCACCTGTTCGATTTCTCCGGTGACCTCTACGGACAGCGCATCGGCGTGGAGTTCGTGCGGAAGCTGCGCGACGAAGAAAAGTTCGACGGCCTCGACGCCCTGACCGCCCAGATGCGCAAGGACGAGATCGCCGCCCGGCAGGCCCTTGGGATGAACCCCATACTTGTCGATGCATGACGGAATGCGCGTCCCGCGCTTTCGCCCCGAAACCTACGGTTCCCAGCGATGACCCAGGATTACAAGAACACCATCAACCTGCCGCAGACGGACTTCCCGATGCGCGGCGACCTGCCCAAGCGCGAGCCGGGCTGGCTTGCGACCTGGGAGCGGGTGGGCCGCTACGCGCAGATTCAGGAGAAGACGGCCGCGCGCGACAAGGTGTTCGTGCTGCACGACGGCCCGCCGTACGCCAACGGCGCCATTCACCTGGGTCACGCGGTGAACAAGGTGCTCAAGGACGTGGTGGTCAAGTCCAAGCTCATGGCGGGCTACCGCGCGCCGTACGTGCCGGGCTGGGATTGCCATGGTCTCCCCATCGAGATCGCCATCGAGAAGAAGTTCGGCAAGGCGGGCGACAAGCTCGACGCCGCGGCGTTCCGGCAGAAGTGCCGTGAATACGCGATGTCGCAGATCGACCTGCAGCGCGCCGACTTCAAGCGACTCGGTGTGCTCGGCGACTGGGAGCGGCCGTATCGCACGCTCGACTTCACCTACGAAGCGGACATGATCCGCGCGCTGGCGCGCATCGTTGCCAATGGCCATGTGGTGCGCGGCGCCAAGCCGGTGTACTGGTGCTTCGATTGCGGCTCGGCGCTGGCCGAGGCGGAGATCGAATACGCGGACAAGACTTCCCCTGCCGTCGACGTCGCTTATCACGCCGTCGATCCGGTCTCCTTCGGTGCGCTGTTCGGCGTCGCCGCCGGCGATGCGGACATCGCAGTACCCATCTGGACCACGACGCCCTGGACGCTGCCGTCCAGCCAGGCGGTGTCGCTGGGTGGCGAGATCGAATACGCGCTCGTGGAAGGCCCCGTGCACAACGGCAAGCCGCTGCTGCTCGTGATCGCCTCCGCGCTGGCGGAGAAGGCGCTCGCGCGCTACGGCGTCGAGAGCGTGAACGTGTTGGCGCGCGTGCAGGGTGCCGTGCTGGAGAACCAGCCGTTGCGCCATCCGTTCTATGACCGCAAGGTGCCGATCATCCTCGGCGACCACGTGTCCGCCGAGGACGGTACCGGTGCCGTGCATACCGCGCCCGACCACGGTGCGGAAGACTTCGCGGTGGGGCAGAACTACGGCATCGGTACGCTCAACTACGTGGATGGTCGCGGTGTCTACCGTGCCGATCTGCCGTTGGCGGGCGACGTGTCCTTCGCAGGCGTCCACATCTGGAAAGCCAACGACCAGATCGTCGACCTGCTGCGCGACCGCGGCGTCCTGCTCGCGTCGGCGAAGCTCACCCATAGCTACCCGCACTGCTGGCGGCACAAGACGCCGGTGATCTTCCGCGCCACGCCGCAGTGGTTCATCGGCATGGAGCAGGCCGACCTGCGCCGCACCGCGCTCACCTCGATCAAGTCCGTGCGCTGGGTGCCGGGCTGGGGCGAGGAGCGCATCGCCGGCATGGTCGAGGGACGTCCCGACTGGTGCATCTCGCGTCAGCGCACCTGGGGCGTGCCGATCACCTTGTTCATCGACAAGGACACGCACGAACCGCATCCTGACTCCGTCGCGTTGATGGAAAAGGTGGCGAAGAAGGTCGCGCTCGAAGGCATCGACTGCTGGTTCACGCTGGACCCGCGCGAACTGCTGGGCGACGACGCGGACCGCTACGAGAAGGTTACCGACGTTCTCGACGTCTGGTTCGATTCCGGTGTGAGCCACTTCGCCGTGGTCGGCGCGCGTCCTGAGCTTCAGGCTGGCGATGCCGCCGAATACAAAGTGATGTACCTGGAAGGTTCCGACCAGCATCGCGGTTGGTTCCAGTCGTCGTTGCTCACCTCGGCGGCGATCCACGGCCGCGCGCCTTACGACCACGTGCTGACCCACGGTTTCACCGTGGACGCGCAGGGCCGCAAGATGTCGAAGTCGCTCGGCAACGGCATCGAGCCGCAGGACATCATGAAGACCCTGGGCGCGGACATCCTGCGTCTGTGGATCTGCTCCACCGACTATCGCAACGAGATGTCGCTCTCGGACGAGATCCTGAAGCGCGTCGCGGACACGTACCGTCGTATCCGCAATACCGCGCGCTTCCTGCTCGGTAACCTGGATGGTTTCGATCCGGACAAGCACCTGTTGGCGACCGGCGCGTGCCTCGATCTCGATCGCTGGGCCGTGCAGCAGGCGGCGGACACGCAGGCGGCGATCGTCGCGGCTTACGAACGCTACGACTTCCCCGAGATCGTCCAGCGCGTGCAGAACTTCTGCACCAACGAGCTCGGCGCGCTGTATCTCGACATCACGAAGGACCGCCTCTACACGATGCCGACCGACAGCCACGGTCGACGCAGCGCGCAGAGCGCGATGTACCGCATTCTCGAGGCGATGCTGCGCTGGCTCGCGCCGATCATTAGCTTTACCGCCGAGGAAGTCTGGGCGCACATGCCGGGCTCGCGCGGTGAGTCGGTGCTGTTCGAGACCTTCTACGACGGGCTCGACGTGCGCCAGGATGGCGACGCCCGCGGTCACTGGTCCACCTTGCTGGCGATCCGCGAAACCGCCTCACGCGTGCTCGAAGGCATGCGCAAGACCGGCCAGATTGGCGCCTCGCTCGATGCCACGCTTACCCTGCATGCCGATACGGCCACGCAGGCTGCGCTTTCGGCCTCGGCGTCGGAACTGCGTTTCTTCTTCATCACGTCCGACGTCACGCTGGCCCCGCTGGATGACCGGCCGGCCACGGCCGAGCGCGTGGAACTCGAGGGGGCGGAGGTCTACGTTTCCGCCGCCGTGAGCGAGGCCGTGAAGTGCGTGCGTTGCTGGCATCATCGCCCGGATGTCGGCGTCGATCCGGCGCATCCGGAGATCTGCGGCCGTTGCGTGGAGAACGTGACGGGGCAGGGCGAGGATCGCCGCTGGTTCTGATCCGGCGTTCCTCTGCCGTACCCGTGCCGGCAACGGCGCGGGCCCTTCGTCACTCTTGGCTTTTCGAATGACTGCACGCCCCCAACCTAATGCCCTGTCCTGGCTGTGGCTCGCCGCCGCCATGATCGGGCTCGACCAGCTCTCCAAGTGGTGGGCTCTGTCGGCCCTGCAGCCGGCAGAGACGCCGCACCCGGTCATTCCGGGCCTGCTCAACTGGACGCTCACCTTCAATACCGGCGCCGCTTTCAGCTTCCTCGCGGACAGCGCCGGCTGGCAGCGCTGGTTCTTCGTGCTGCTGGCCGTCGGCGTCAGCGTCACGCTGGGTGTCTGGCTGTCGCGAACGCCGCGTGGCGACTGGCGCACCGCGGCGCCGTTGGCGCTAATCCTGGGCGGGGCCCTTGGCAACGTCATCGACCGGCTGCACGCCGCCAAGGTCACCGATTTCATTCAGGTATTCATCGGTAGCTACCCGTTCCCGGTGTTCAACGTGGCCGATTCCGCCATCAGCGTGGGCGCCGTGGCGCTGATCGTGTTCAGCCTGTTTGGCGGCCAGAAGTCCGCGACCTGATTGCATCCCTTGTGGGAGCCGCCATGGCGGCGAGGAAACGCTTGCGGTGGAATCCACTTGCCGGTGGGAGCCACTTGCCGGTGGGAGCCAGCCTGCTGGCGATGGGGGCCTTCCTCACCGCTACACCGCTTCGTTGGCTTTTCGCCACCAGGGTGGCTCCTACCCTCGCTTCGTAGGCTTCTCGCCGCCATGGGGGCTCCCACACAGGTCCTGACTGGCTGGTCGTGCGATAATCGCCTCGTTCCGCGCCCTTAGGCGCCCAGCCCGCTATCACGGCCCTCTGCGGCCACCCGAGGTTCCCTTGGACATCCTCCTCGCCAACCCCCGTGGTTTCTGTGCCGGCGTCGATCGCGCCATCGCTATCGTCGAGCGCGCTCTTGAGTCATATGGTGCGCCCATCTACGTGCGCCACGAGGTGGTCCACAACCGCTACGTCGTGGAGCGCCTGCGCGCCGATGGCGCCGTCTTCGTGGAAGAACTCGACGAAGTGCCCGACGGCGCCACCGTGATCTTCAGTGCCCACGGCGTGCCCAAGGCGGTGCGCGAGGAAGCCGACCGTCGCCGTCTCAACGTCTTCGACGCTACCTGTCCGCTGGTCACCAAGGTCCACATGGAAGTCGCGCGCCTGGGCCGGGCGGGCCACGACGTGGTGCTGATCGGTCATGCCGGCCACCCCGAAGTGGAAGGCACGATGGGGCAGTGGAACCCCGCCAACAGTGGGCACATCTATCTCGTGGAATCGGTGGAAGACGTGGCCGCCTTGCGCCCGTCGCAGCCGGATCGCCTCGCCTTCGTCACCCAGACCACGCTCTCGGTGGACGACACCATCGCCATCATCGGCGCGCTGCGCGCCAAGTTCGTCAACATCGAAGGTCCGCGCAAGGACGACATCTGCTACGCCACGCAGAACCGTCAGGATGCGGTACGCCGCCTGGCCGACGCCGTGGATCTCGTGCTCGTGGTGGGCTCGGTGAACAGTTCCAACTCGAACCGGCTCAAGGAGCTGGCCGAGAAGCAGGGGGTGACCTCCTACCTGATCGACGGCGCCGAACACATCGAGCGCAGTTGGCTGGACGGCGCCTCGCGCATTGGTGTCACGGCGGGTGCCTCCGCCCCGGAGAAACTGGTGCAGGAAGTGATCGCGCGCCTGCAATCCTGGGGCGCTGGCAGCGTGCGGGAACTGGACGGCGAGGCAGAAAACATCACCTTCGCCCTGCCCAAGGAGCTCCGCCTGGCAAGCTGAGGCTTGCGCCACGACGCCGGGTTCCCTAGAATTCCGCTTCTCGCCGGAATAGCTCAGTTGGTAGAGCGCGTCATTCGTAATGATGAGGTCGTAGGTTCGATTCCTATTTCCGGCACCACAGATTGCTTCCCGGATTGCCGCTGGCGCGGTCCCGGAAGACATAAAGAAACCCGCTCTCGCGGGTTTTTTTATGTCTGTCGTCGCTATTTGGGCGCAAACGCCCCAACCACATAACCAGTTGATAAAAATCCAAAAAAAGGCCGCCACTGGCGGCCTTTCTGCGTTAGGCCAGTCCTTCCGCCCCTCGCCTACCTGCAAATGCCCTCGCGCCAGGACTCAGCCTGACCGTATGGAACCCTTGTGTTCGCGCGTCGGGGTCGGCGCAGCCGTTACCTTGCGGCTCTTCGGTTGAGGAAGGCCACGCAAGCACTGCGGCGACTTAGTCCCCTCGGTAGACCGGTCGCGTCCGCTAGATCCGGCAGGCCACGTCGGGGATTCTGACCGGCAGTCACGGCTTTAAGCGGCCGGATCCCCGAGCGCGGCACTCTGTGTCGAGCCACTTCCAGCCTGTCTCCGGGGGCTGCCATGCTATCTAGGGGCGCGGACACCGGCGGCTCAGATAGCGTCCCAACGAGAAAGCCGATAGCAGTTTTTCCATGCATAGCGTATTCGCTCGCACATGTCCCAACTCATTTAACCAGTAACCCGGTGCTGGCTGCTTGCCGCAAGTACAAGTCGAATAGGTCTGCTCACCCGGCATTTTCTCGGTGTGCGTCAGCCGAAGATCAAGTTCCAAGCGGTGCTGACCAAGAGACCTGTCGCAAGCGTTGCGCAGAATAGCGTCGCGACGGCGACCCCGAGCGTGGTGAACACCGCCTTGTCTAGGTCAAACCGAGGGATGGCCCAAGAAATGGCCCTGCCGACGGCCCGCCGCGCGAGCGCGAGCCATAAGATCGCAAGGTAGCTCAAAAAGAAAAACGAGCTTGTTAGCGACGATGCTGCCATCGGTGAGAAGGGTACATTTATAAGGCGCGGCACAGGACCAAGCGGAGCGCCAAACATGTCAGCGATCTTTGCGCGTTGCGGCTCAGGATCAGTGGCGCCCAGAACGGTTGTCGTGCTCATGGTTCGCAGCGACTGCAAAAACTCCCCAATGCCAGAATTCGGATCAAATGCTATGTATGGTGAGAACTTGAAGCCCACGAGCTGGTAAGCGTCGTAGAGCGTCCGCTCAAAAGCTGCCAGGTAAGTGTTTCCGGGCCCCATAACCGAAATAAAATGACGAACGTCTATGCTTTCAGTAATTGTAAGCAGGTGCTCATTACAGGCGGCATTTCCATCCAACAATGCTTCGGTATGACTCGCAAGAATCGCCTCCACATCCTTAGACGTCATCGGGGAACTGCGCACGCTGTTTTGCTCGTTCGCCACGGATACCATAAGGTTCCTGGTCGCCTCCATGGCAGAGAAATACTCCTGGGAGATCTTTGTCCGGTCAAGGCACATCCGTGATGCTAAATAATCTATATAAATACTCTTGCTTGAAGGACTTCCCTCTGGCCATGCGCGAGCTCGGGTCAGACTTGCGATCTGCTTCATTGCTTCGTCAGTCTGCCCATTGGCGACAAGCAAGCCCAGCGCAGTACTGCTTGTCCTACTCGGTATGGTAGGAGCCGGGCCGAACGCCTTCATCTGGCTCGCGATGGCGTCTTGAAACAAAGGCGTTGATACCTCAAGCTTTGGAAGCGGAACAATATAGAGGACTAGCGTGTAACAGATAACTCGGGCGATCGAAAAGGATATGAAGAACAAGCTGAGACTAGTGATGATATCGGCGACTACGAGTCCCACTGATACGATTCGAGCCTGGTAAGCGTCCACGGTTCGAATGAATAGGCGAGTGATCGAATACGATGCCACGTCGCCGAGCATCGCAAACACGACGCAAATTGCCAAGAGCGTCAATGCCAGCGGTGAAACATGTGCCGGAAAAAGGCTCAGATTTCCGTCTGGAGTCGGAGGTGTAGTTACTAACGCGATGAAATAAGATATCGCCATTGATACAAGCGATATGCCCATGTAGCGGCTCATCGCTTGGAATGACAAAAGGCGCATACCAAAGACTCGGTCTAAAAAGATGCTGCCTCTGTAACCGTACGTAGACGTGCTCGCAGAAATATTAGTTAGCCATTCCGTCAGCCGAACTTTTACATCGGCTTTCACGGCGGCATCGAGCGCCGCACCGACGCCAAGAAGTGTTCCGACAACGCCCAATATATCGATAATCGTCATGTATTCCCCTGCGCCCTAATTTTCGGCAATCAAGATCTCCCAAGTGCCGAGGGGACGTCGCCTGTTGCTCGGCTTCCGGTAGACCATCACCAGATCGAAGAGCCTGAATCTTAGTTCTAGAAGCTAATTGATGCGGTTCAATCTGAGCTCCTGCCCCCATAACGGGACACAATGAGAGCATAACGGACGGCATTCACGCTCTGATCTGCATCTCTCCGCCTTTACCACCATCCGCCGACTGAAAATGCTGCCAAGTGCGACTTGACAGCAAGGTACGCTTGTTCCGCACCAAGGCTGTGCTAGTGCAAGCGCTAGCGCCCCTAGACTTTATTAGCAATATGTCTCAGTGATATTTTGTCCGCCGGTTATTGAAAGCAGGCTTTGTTCCTTCCAGAACATTTACAACTAGCTGATTGATTCTTGGATTTTCAATTCCGCCAGAGATGTAATGAATTCTGGATTGGTCCTTGCGATCGAAATGCGACCAGATGATCTGCTCGGCGTCACACACGACGGCGAGATTAGGGTTGTGGGTGACCATAATGATCTGCCTGCGCTTCTTGGCCTCCGTAAGCACGGGGACCAGCAAGCTTACGACAGTTTCATTATCCAGGTTCTCCTCCGGTTGATCCAGAATGATAGGATTTCTTCCCTCGTCAACCAACAGATAGAAGATCAAAAGTAGCGCACCTCGTTGGCCGGGCGACAGCTGCTCGATTTGGGCATCCTGAAACATAAGCGAATAACGAGGCTCTAGGTACGAAAGCCCGAAGATCAAGTCATAGACTTCCTCGGCGGCCCTGTCTTTTCGTAACAACGAGGCAATTCCAGCGCTTGGCTTATCGGTGCCGCCTGCGGCACGCTCGATTTTGTCGTGCAGCTTCTCGGCAAACGCAAGCGCATGTTCACGATCGTTCCAATCACCTTCTTCAGACAGCTTGCGCACGGTGTTGAAGCTTTCATCTTCTCCGCGAAATTCGCCTATATTTTGCTTTATTATGGCGAACAGCGCATTCGAGAATCCGTCTACCGATCCTCCAAGCGTCGCCCTGAACTGTAGCTTGTAGTCGTCACGGATTAGGCGATTGTTCTGGATTAATTGCTGAACCGGCTTGAACAGTTCTTCGCGAGCACGACGCTGGGCATCAAGGATGTCGAAGATTTCACTCGCGATGTTACGCCGCCTCTCGCGATACCGCTTCAGTTGGTCAGGCACGTCGTCGAGTTGCGTGAGTCGGGCTTCAATGCCTTTTAGTGTCTCCGGCGCGTCCTGAGACCCGATTAGCTCGTTAAGCCTCGTGTTCCATCGCTCGAATGCAGTGATATAACGCTGATATGCCTGTTGAGGTTCGTTCAGCTTTTCTCGAAGCTGCTGCTGCTGCGCGGACAACGTCTCCTGCGAAGCGGAATTTTGCCTAGCCCGTTCTTTAATGACCTCCTCCTCGGCGCTCGACTGAATAGCTAGGCGATCAAGGACGGTGGTATGGACCAAGAGCTCGACGAGGTCGTTAGGCTGCATGCCCAATAGAGCCAAGTCCTGCGCAGCATCATTGGCGAATTGTGCATGACTGCGTTCTACGAGCTTCAGGTGTTCACGAAGGTTACTGATGGCCTTTGTTGTCGAAGCGATAGCCGCCAGTCGAGCAGTGTCGGTGACCCGCTGGTTAGCCAACTGCTCGGATTGAGCAGCCAAGTCCTCCAGAGAGGCCGCCGCCGCTTGTTGCTCGGGGGTCAATTGATCGATCGGTGCGTCGACGGGCTCGGGCCTAGTTTTGTGGTGCTCGTCGATCTGGTGCTGTTTGACAATTAGCTGTTCATTGAGACCGCTTCGCAGCTGAGGTTGCAGCTGATCTTCGAATTTAGCAATCTGCTGGTTAACCTGATGCAGGTCCTTTCGGAACTCGTTCAAATGAAGCCTGACCGTTCGCTCCTGCTGATCGATCAACTGCTCGAAGTCCAGCGATCCAAGACGGATCGACTCGTCAGTATGAGAGAAAATAACCGCCCTAAGCTCAGCCTCAAATGCGTCGGAACGTCCGCTAACGTGTTCGTTGCAAAGGTCCTCGAAGTGTCCTTGCGGAATATATCGAACCAGCTCCACCTTGTCGGCCGGAGCATCGACGTTGAGATTCCGACTCAGCTTGCTACCATCAGTCCATTGCATGGTAGCGATAAACTGCTTGGCCGGGTCGCCGGACTTTCCACGGAATCGATTCGGCTTTAAGAAACTGAAGTAGCGGGATTGCTGCGAGTTTCCGGCCAATGCCAGTACATCGGCCAGCGCGCTTTTGCCGCTACCCTTGTTGCCTATGATCGCGACCAGATCGGGATTGAGCGGAATACTGACGTCGGATAGCCAGTGGCCTTCGAACGAGGATGCCGGCTCCTTGTCGATACTTATCGAGTCGATAAAGTACGTTTTGTTGGAGGCTACGTCGACGAGCTTAGGCGGGATCTCGCCGATAAATGATCGCTTGGCTGGCTCACGAAGCGCCTGTTGAAGGCCCTGAAACGTAGGATCGGCCTTGATCCAAGTGGCTTTACGAGAAGGGAAATCACCGTACCCGCGGTGATTATCATCGTCCTTTCTACCTTTGAATTGGTGCGCATCGCTGCCAGCGACCACTAGTCGCGGAACATAACCCAGTCCCTTTTGAAATTCGTCGATATACTTTTTGTTGCCAGCGGTGCGCTCGCCGACAAAGGCCCCACGAATATCTAGATTGCGAGATTCAAATATGGTAGAGCTACGCACCAAGCCAAGAAAATAGGCATAGTGGTCCTGCCACTTGACCTCGCCCAAACCATCATTTGTGTCGTATGGCATGTAGCCTATCGCTTGATCGCCCGACACATTCCGAATGGCGTCTTGATAACTCTCGCATGTGAGTTCCGCTATTTCCGCGCCGGCACGAAGAGCTACATCCTTGCTCTGATCGACTTCTTCTTTCTTGTAGCCATGATGTTGTAGTTTGGCAGCGCCTAGATGATTTTGTGCGAGGTCGATGAGTGCAGCGTATGAAAGTGGACGGTTGACCAAACTCAACGTCAGCCGCGAAAGAAAATCCCTAAGCGTTTGGTCGTCCACCTCGTCGGAGAACAACACATGAGCATTGAGGCGCCCCTTCATGGGGGCAGCTAATCGAAGCTCGATACCCGGAAACACCTTCTTGTTCAATCTTGGTGCGTCAGCATCTTGCAAGCGCTGCTGCAGAGCAAACCATCCATCGAACGTCCAGTAATCCATAAGGGCAAAAACGGCCGGCTGAGCATCGTTCATCGCATGGATCATCTCGTCAACAAGTGCCTTATTACTCGGCGACAATAGGTCCGATTCGAATCTTTTCCCGTTCCAGTGAAAGGAAGCTGGCGTGTGAATATGCAGATCCCACTGCCGCCATTCTGATCCTCGCTGATAGTTCGGTTCGCCTGCCATGCCGTTGCCTCAGTCCGATGAGTTGTTGAGCGCGGTTTTGGATGTTGAAAATAATGTAGAACATTGCTGATTCAAATCGTAGCTTTGCCCCCCTACCCGCCGGCGCAAGTGACCGACTTGACTCCGGACTAGATCCGACGAACTGGATGCATGTTGCTTAAGTTACTGTCTCACGAAGCGCCGGCTCCGGGTACATGTCTGGCGGGGGAAGCGTCTCTCCGCGGCGTCGGGCTACGTCGACGGCACGGCTTAGATTTCGAAGGTAGTCATCATGGGAGTACGGTAGCCATCCCCCCGGTCCACTGGGTGCCCAAAATTGACTGTGCAGAATCGGCAACAACCACGCCGAGCCGACGAGCAACTGACAGTGCCTCGCGAAGGCCTCCCCAAAACTGGAAAAGATGACATACGTGGCCTGCGCTCGGACGGCACCGAGGTTGTCCAGCGCTGCCAAGCGAGCAAGTGCCACCGAGAGAATGAGGCGATCCAGTGCCGATAGGCCGTCGGCCTCGGGCGAGCGCATTAATTGCGCGACGGAGCGTTCGTCCAAGATTCTTGGCACAACGCCCGTCCACGGCTGGTCATCTACATCACGATTCCACAGCAAGAACCGCACCGGCCCGGTGAAACTGTCGAAGGCATAGAGACAGGCGGCCCGGCAAAAATCAGCGCGATTCGAACTGCGAACGTCGAGCAGGTAGAAGAGGGGATGGTCAAGCCATCGCTGCATGTCGCAGGTAGGTAAGGCTCGCCGCACCTCCGCAACGGTCGCCGCGGCGGGGATATTATGATCCTTGAGAATCTTGCGGAATTTGTTACTGCGCCCTTCCAGATGCGGCGGGCGCCC
>Ga0209437_100768_pt1 | contig 15271 bp, 8 predicted proteins | sample AraplaL_Cvi_mTSA_FD_184266 | JGI IMG/M metagenome (GOLD analysis project Ga0209437, IMG submission 184266) | Arabidopsis root microbial communities from the University of North Carolina, USA - plate scrape CL_Cvi_mTSA (SPAdes) (version 2) | ecosystem: Host-associated > Plants > Roots > Endosphere ...
GACGGGAATCCCCGTTGCTATCTTTAATGAAGCGAGCCGGATCTTCTCCACCTTCACCAGTATTGGACTTACCTCCAACACGGTTCATCGCGATGGCAAGATCTTCATGCGCCTCTTTACTAATCGAACCGAAGGACATTGCACCCGTTTTGAAACGACGCATGATATCTTCTACGGATTCAACTTCTTCAAGTGGAATGGAAGCTCCAACCGGTTTCAGTTTCAGCATGGAGCGAATGGTCAACAGTTGATCATTCTCACCTTGCACAAGTTTGGAATATTTTTTATACAGCTTGTAATCCCCGGTACGAACTGCGTGTTGCAACGTATGAATGGTTTGCGGATTGAACAGATGCTCTTCTCCATCGTTTCGCCATTGATAATCTCCACCGGAATCCAATACTTTGTCGTTACCGTCTTTCTCTGTAAAGGCACGGTTATGATGTGTCAGCGCTTCGGCTGCCACTTCTTCCAACCCAATTCCACCGATACGGGAAGGTGTCCAGGTAAAGTAACGATCAACGAAGTCTGATTTCAGACCCACCGCTTCGAAGATTTGAGCGCCACGATACGATTGAATCGTAGAAATCCCCATTTTGGACAACACTTTAGTAACGCCTTTGGTAGCTGCTTTAATGTAGTTTTTCACTGCTTTCTCATGCGAGATGCCACGCAGCAACCCTTGCTGAATCATGTCATCCAGCGTTTCAAAGGCCAGATAAGGGTTCACAGCACTTACACCGTAACCCAGCAGTAATGCGTAGTGGTGAATATCACGCGGCTCTGCTGATTCAAGCATAATGCTGACTTTCGTTCTGGTTCCCTGACGAATCAGATGGTGATGCAGACCTGCTACAGCAAGCAATGCAGGAATGGCAGCATTCTCTGCGTCTACACCGCGGTCAGACAGGATCAGAATGTTATGACCTTTGTCGATGACACGGTCTGCGGCTTCGAAGAGAAGTTCCATCGCTTTACGAAGTCCTTCTGCTCCTTCCGCAGCGGTGAAGAAGATTGGAATCGTCATGGAGCGGAAGCCTGGGCGACGCACATGGCGAATCTTCGCAAAGTCTTCATTGGACAATACCGGTGTATCCAGACGGATCTGGCGACAGCTCTCCGGTTCAGGGTTCAGCAAGTTGCGCTCAGGACCAATGGTTGTGGCCGTAGACGTTACAATCTCTTCACGGATTGCATCGATTGGTGGGTTGGTTACCTGGGCGAACATCTGTTTAAAGTAGTTGTACAGGCGCTGCGGACGATCCGACAGCACAGCCAGTGGTGCATCATAACCCATCGAACCTGTAGCTTCCATACCTGTTGTCGCCATTGGCTCCAGGATTTTACGAAGCTCTTCAAATGTATAACCATATGCCAGCTGAAGCTGGGTCACATTATCATGTTTTGGATCAGGAAGTTCCGGTGCTTCCGGCAGCTCGCTTAGATCCATCAAATGCTCATCGAGCCAATCCTGATACGGATTCTCGGCTGCAATGAGTGCTTTTACTTCCTCATCAGCGATGATGCGGCCTTCTTGTGTATCCACAAGTAACATCCGACCTGGACGCAGACGATCTTTGTACAGGATCTCTTCAGGTGCGATATCAAGTACCCCAACTTCAGAAGACAGGATAATGCGGTCATCTTTGGTTACATAATAACGAGCTGGACGCAAACCGTTACGGTCAAGTGTTGCACCAATTTGCAAACCGTCTGTAAAGGCCATTGCTGCAGGTCCATCCCAAGGCTCCATCATCGTGCTGTGATACTCATAAAATGCCTTTTTGGCAGGGTCCATGCCCTCATCTGTGCTCCAAGGTTCAGGAACCATCATCATTGCCACGTGTGGCAGTGAACGGCCGCTCAGATACAGGAACTCCAGTGTGTTATCGAACATCGCTGTATCGGAACCATCCGGGTTAATGACCGGTTTCACTTTGGCGATGTCGTCACCGAATAATTCACTCTCGAACAAGGACTGGCGTGCATGCATCCAGTTCACGTTACCACGCATCGTATTGATCTCACCGTTGTGGATCATGAAGCGATACGGGTGGGCACGTTCCCAGCTTGGGAAGGTGTTCGTACTGAAACGGGAATGCACGAGTGCAATCGCAGATTCCACGAGATCTTGCTGTAGATCCAGATAGAATTCTCCCACCTGTTCCGTTGTCAGCATGCCTTTGTAAACAATTTTGCGACAAGACAAGCTTGGCAGGTAGAATGAACCGCCTTCTGCTTCATCTGCCGAATATCGAATAGCCAGCTCAGCGCGTCTGCGAATAACATACAGTTTACGTTCGAATCCAAGCTCATCCTTCACATCTGCTGATCTTCCAATGAACACCTGACGTACATAAGGTTTCGCTGCAAGTGCAGAACGGCCAAGCATTTCATCAAAAGTAGGAACATCCCGGAAACCCAGGAACGTCTGTCCTTCTTCTTCAATAATCTTCTTGAGGCTCTCTTCGTGCGCACTACGGATGGCAGGGTCTTGGGACATGAACAACATTCCTACGCCATAGAAGCCCTGTTCAGGTAATGCAAAACCAAGACGTTCCGCTTCCTGTGCAAAATAACGATGTGGAATCTGAATCAGGATACCTGCTCCGTCACCGGAATTCGGCTCACTTCCCTGTCCTCCACGGTGCTCCATGTTACTAAGCATGGTCAGTGCCTGACTAACGATATCGTGTGAAGGTACTCCTTTGATGTTGGCAACAAAACCCATTCCGCATGCGTCTTTTTCGAACTGCGGGTCATACAGACCCTGTTTTGGAGGTAATCCGATGTGTCTCATGGAACGCAACCTTTCTATAATGAAGTATTTCGGAAAGATCAAGAACATAGGCAACAGGCAACAATGAAACGGGAGGAGCTGGCCTTTCGCTTGCGATAGAGCCTGCTAGATAGAAGAGGTGACAGCATGAGACTGTCAAAATAATGCCTGCTATTGGGCAGAAGCCATTGAATGAGATGAGCTGATCCGGACGATCCGGCAAACAGCATGTATAAATCAACACGCAGCCGCTGGCACGGCTACTGAAATGGAGCGACGTTTTTTTGATATAGTTCTATTATTTTAACACCGACCTAACATCAGCGCAATTTAAACTTTTTAATACCTCTGATAAGAAATGTTTTGCAGTACAGCTTTACAGTAGTGACGTTTAAATTCATCTCTTTTTCGAATAATTATACACTTTTAAAACCAGAGTACAACTGAATTAAATTGCTGACAGAAGAAAATCGTTCCATGTACAGCCTACGTTTATCCATAATTCAACCAAATTTTCACTGCTTAAGCCAGCGAATCTTTACTTCTTTATGCATTTGTATACAAAATAGCCTGCAACCCCTTTTTGGGGCTGCAGGCTATTTGCACTATTTGACTACTATATTGCATAATTTCACTACAATAAAATAAAGTTTTTTTTCAGAAATATGACTATGCTGAAGATCAGGTTCGACTTATGCCGTCACAACTTGACCAGAATCAGCCTGTTCGACTTCTTTTTTCGGACGTCTGCCATTCCAGAGGAAGTAAGCAAGCGTCAGTAGAATGGATACACCTGCATAGATACTAAGAATTCCTGCCTGATGCCACATCACATCCAGATTACCACTCGATACAACGGCTTTGAAGCCCATAATGCTGTGTGTCATTGGCAACCAAGGGCTAAATGCCTGAAGCCACGATGGAATCAGTTCTACCGGGAAGGTTCCTGCACTAGCCGCAAGTTGGAAGACCAGCAGCAGAATGACAACATAACGTCCAGGCAGATCCAACCAGGTTACAAGCGCCTGAACGATCAACATGAAGGTCAGCCCTGTAATAATGGTAAACAGATAGAACAGCCCTACGCTGTGCGTCTCCAGTCCAAGACCATATAACATGAAGCTTGCCACGATAACTGATTGGAAAATACTCACGGAGCCAAATACCAGTGTCCGGCTGACAAAACGATTCCAGCCTGTTGCACCCGGTACGGACGTTTCACGCATTTTCAATACAATCGTGGAAATCAATGATCCTACAAACAGACCGATCGACAGGAAGAACGGTGTCAATCCTGTACCATAATTGCTCACGTTCTCTGCTGTGTTCTCCGAGGAGTTCACCGGTTCAGCGAACATGTTCACCACATCATCCGTTTTCTTCACTTCGGATGTTTTCTGAGCGGCATCATTCAGCTTGGTTGCCAGTTCACTTGAGCCATCTTTTAGCTCGGTAAGACCGTCAGCCAGTTTGCCCGCGCCATCACCCAGTTGCTTGGAACCATCGGTTAGTGAATTAACGCCACCACTGAGTTTACCTACACCCGTTTGCAAAGCTGTTGTCCCTGAGCCCAGCTGCTTGGCACCATTTGCTAACAACGTACCGCCACTTGCAGCATCACCCAATTTACCGCTGAACTGCTTCAGACCATCGGAGAGTTTCGCTCCTCCTTGACTAAGCTGCCCTGCACCAGCCAGCAATTGCTGCTGACCATCCACCAGCTGGTTTGCACCAGCAAGAAGTTGCTTCTGGCCACCATGAAGCTCGGATGCGCCCGCGGCCAGCTGCTGATTGCCCTGATGCAGCTGATCTGCACCCTGTGCAAGCTTCTGCTCGCTCTCATGCAGTTGCGCACTGCCATCGGCAACCGCTTCACTCGCCGCAAGCAGTTTCTGTACATCAGCACTTTCGGCAAGTTCCGGGTTCGATGCAGCAAGCTGCTTCAATCCGGCGGCTACGCTCTGTGCTCCATCAGCAACCTTACCACTGCCATCTACAGCCGATTGCAAGCCTGTTGCCAGTGTAGCGCTGCCTTGAACGGCACTTTGCAGACCGTCAGACAGCTTCGCACTGCCCTGTTCTGACGATTTCAGGCCAGCCTGCAACTTACTTGTACCATCCAGTGAAGACTGGAGTCCGGTTTCCAACTTGGCGCTGCCATCCTTCAACTGATCTGCTCCGCTCTGAAGCTGGCTCGAAGCGGCTGTCTGAAGCTGTTGCAGACCGGATACAAGATTCGTTGTTCCACTCTCAAGCTTGGTCGCGCCCGTGTGCAATGCGTTAACGCCATCACTTAATGGAGAAAGTCCTTCCTGAAGTTCAAGCGTTCCGGATGCAAGCTTCGCCAGGTTATCCTTGAGCTTAACAGCACCATCATCCAGTTTGCCTGCGCCGGTATTCAGTTCACCTGCTCCATCACCTGCCTCCGCCAAGCCATCCGATACTTCGGAGAACTTGTCGAGCAATGTCTCTGCATAGGATTCTGTTACTTTGGCTGAGACTTTTGCTTTCAGATCCTTAATAGCGGTCTTACCGATCTGTGCACCGACAAAGCTGTAATTGCCGTTTGGTTCATAGATCAGATCAGCCGGCTCCGGCTTGTCATCGAGCAACGTTGTGGCTTGGGATGAGAAGTTCTCCGGAATCGTGATTTGCATATAATATTTGTCATTACTCATGCCTTCTTTGGCTTGACTCGCACTGACAAAGTCCCATTTGAAATCAGCATTTTTCTTCAGCTCATCGACCAGATCACTACCTACATGAAGTGATTTGCCCTCCAGCTCTGCACCTTTATCCAAATTGACTACGGCAACTGGCATCTCATCCACATGACCATATGGGTCCCAATAAGCTGCCAGATAGATGCCACTATACAGGATCGGTATAAACATAATTGCAATAACAGGGATCAACACCTTCGGGTTTCTCACGGCCGATCCCACATCCTTGAAAAACACGGATAAAGATTTCATGTCACTTTCTCCCCTTAATCTCTCTGCTTCATGAGCAGGAATAACTATAATGAAATAAAATGTCGCATTCCAGAAAAATTACGGAAACACGGACTGACTACTTTCCTCAAACAGTCAGTTTAGAGCAAAAAAACAAACCTGTCTTCCGACAAGCCTCGCTGCTCTGCACGCATAATAACCCTTATTTATAGTAGATTAAATTCGGATTACGTTACAGCAGCAATTCCTTCCATTAAGAAAAGGCGAAAGTAAGTCTTAATTTCCTCTTTGCTCAGCGGTTGATGTTGTTTGTTCCAGTCTGAGGTCAGTGCAATATACAGGCGGATCATCATAAAAGCGACAACTTGCGGATCACAATCCCGAATCTCTCCATTGTCTTTTGCCTTTTCAAGCTCCCGAGCCAGAAAGTCGGAAATGACCTTCTCCACTTTGTCCAAACCATCCTTGGCTTGCAGTGTACCAAAGTCCTTCAGTTCCTGTGATAGCTTAACCAGCAGATCGTGATCACGGCGGAACTCCAACAACGCATCCAGCACCCGAAACAGATTATCAAAAAATGCACTTTCCTGATGCACTTCACGATGCGCGATGTTCTTCATTTCCTGAATGACTTCTACCAAAATCTGATCAAACAATTGTTCCTTATTGGTGAAAAACGTATAGATCGTTCCTTTGCCAACGTTCGCAATCTTGGCGACCTGATCCATCGTGGTTGCTTTGTATCCAAACATGGCAAACGACTGGGCTGCTGCATGAATAACCTGCTGTCTCCTGTCAATCGGAGCCATCGTATCCCTCCTTTAATCTCATTCAGTGTTCATTCGTCCTACATAAATGACCAAAAATACAATTCGGTCATTCGGTCAAAATATACATTACCACCTTGGTAATAAGATTGCAACCCTAACATTTTAAAAATTGTGTTAATTTTTTTTAACCGAAATGCAGTGGAAACTCCTTCTGTCCTCGTCTATAGTGTAAGATGACTCAAACAATACGTATATAAATGAAGTCAGACTGTCTCAGAATAAGATATATGGTGTAAATATTCATGGATGAAACATGATTCTGCGCTTCAATGTATATTCATGTAGTAATGTAATCCATAGCGAGAATAAATGATAAATATCTTAATCTTGAATTTAAACTTATGAATAAAGGTGAACTCATGCGAAAACCAAGAGTGCTCTTATTATCGGAAGGATTCGGTACCGGTCACACTCAGGCCGCTCATGCGCTGGCACATGGCATCAAAAAAGTCAGTCCACATGTTCACAGTCGTGTCATTGAACTAGGCAAATTTTTAAATCCAACGGTAGCTCCATTAATCTTTTCTGCATATCGAAAGACACTGTCGGTTCAACCCAAACTGGTCAGTCTGTTGTACCGCACACAGTACAACAAGTCATTAAATGGCTTTACCAAGTTGGCGTTGCATCGAATTTTCTATACACAGACAGCACAGGTCGTATCCCAACTGAAACCGGATGCGGTGATCTGTACCCATCCTTTTCCAAATGCAGTGATCTCCCGGCTCAAACGCCAGGGTCTGAATATTCCGCTCTATACCGTCGTGACGGATTATGACGTGCATGGAACATGGATTAATCCGGAAGTGAATAAATATCTGGTCTCTACCCCTCAGGTCAAAGCATTGCTTGAAATTCGGGGGGTTGATCCCTCCCACATTCAGATCACAGGAATTCCTGTGCATCCTGACTTCTGGGAAGCGGGCGACAAAGTAACGCTGCGAGAAGAGATGGGGCTTCAGAATATGCCTACCGCACTGCTTATGGGTGGAGGCTGGGGACTCTCTTTTGATGAGGATCATATGAAAGCTCTCACGTCCTGGGCAGATCGTGTTCAATTGGTGTTTTGTCTTGGAAGCAACGAGAAAATGATTGCAAAGATGAAGGAAATGCCTTGCTTCCAGCACCCTAATATTCGTATTCTGGGATATACCCGTGAAGTAAGCAAACTGATGGATGTATCCGATGTGCTAATCACGAAGCCTGGTGGCATGACATGTACTGAAGCGTTGGCTAAGCGGTTACCCATGCTGTTCATACCTCCGCTGGCGGGTCAAGAGGAAGAGAACTGTGAATACTTTGTACAAGCCGGATACGGCCAGGTCATTCACTCTGCCGATGTAATCACCAAACGTTTCACCCAACTATGTGAGCAGGCATCCACTCAAGCTGAAAGCCCGCTGAACGTAGCACATATTACCGGCAACCGTTCAGCCTATGATCCAACGTGTTGCGCCCAAGCTGTTCATGACTTATTATTCCCGACCACAGCCGAAGTTACAAAAGCACCCGTAGAGCGCTTCTCAGCCGGAATTGCTGCCACGTCCTTGTCAGGTACCAGAATACCATTCTGACGTCTCTATGGACCTGTAGAACAGCTCTCATGAGGTGTTATAGAGGACAAGACAAGTCCTCACGATATATAAAGAAGGTTCCCTTCCGAATTATTGGAAGGGAACCTTCTTTTATTTTCATTGATTCGACCGTATGATTTGGCAGAAAAAAGGGTAATTTAGAGTATAACCATATTTTAAATAACGAAATAAAACTACGATTCAGGCTTTTTGAAGGGCCGTGTGATGCACACACTGTTAACTACCCTGCCTGTTTGCAGAATTTACGGGTCGATTACTTGTAAAAAGTATGATGACCGATCGTTTTTACTTTTTTCTGCGAGCGGGCAACTGTCAGATCATCGGCAAGCGTCAATGATAAGAAATAATACGTATCATCGGCAACTTCCTTCTTCCCGTTCAGCGCAGCATTCACTGCTTTGATACTGTCCTCGTTGGGAACTACACGTTTCAAACGTCCGTTCGCTACAGGACTGAACTGGGATTTCTGATAGATCACCTTGTAAATGGTATCGGGAAAATTGGCTGACCGCAGCCGGTTTAAGACAACATTGGCAACTGCCACTTTGCCTTCGTACGGTTCACCTTCCGCCTCTGCCATGACGATTTTTTGCAGCAGATGCAGTTCTTTATCGGACACACTGTATGACCAGGTTGCGAGTTTCGAGTCTTCCTGGTTCAGAAGTTTGGTCCGCGTAAAGTATAGTTTTTGGGGGGGAGTTGTTACAGCAGCCACCGCTTTGGCACGTTCCACTTTGGCCAGTTTCAGTGCAGCTTCTTTTTTGGCTTTGGCCGCAGCTATAGCTCTAGCTTTGTTCTTGGCCTTGGCTTCTTGCAATTCCTGCTTTTCTTGAGCAGTCGTCAACCAGTTCTTCGCTGGCAGAGATTCAGTCCAGGCTACGGTTTGTGTAGACAGACTTGTCCCATCTTCCATCATGCGCCTCTCTTCTTGCGTAGATGTTTGGTTATTTTGCACAGAAGCCGCAAGTTCGGTCATCTGTTTACTATCACTAGCTTCGTTCCACTTCCCCGTCGCCTGAACGACATTTACCCCCACTATACATACAAGCAGCACTGATAACATCGGTGCTACCCAACGATTCTTGCTTATAATGTTCATTCGAAGATTCCTCCTGTCGAAACATTTCCCTTATCTAAGTAACCCAAAAAAAAGAATTTGAATAACGATGGCTAATATTACATAGGGATAAACGTAATGTCAATGTGATTTTATGGCATAAAAATGATTATCAGGAAAAAGAGAATGTGTCTACGACCTCATACATTGGCGATTTTCCCAGCCTTGTCACATAAAGTACAATGTCCTCCACCATCCATGAATTAACACCTGTGGTATGTTCCAGAAGCACTCCAGATACCCCTTTATTCTCATTACCTGGAAGTTGTCCCAGATATTTTCTAGCAATGGTAATGTGGGGAGAATAAGGTCTTAATTCAGCTTCGAATCCAAGGGACGATGTGGCCTGCACGATTTCTTTTTGCAGTGAAATCAACCGATCAACCTCTCCGCTAACACCTTTCCATAACACTTTAGGCGCTTCTTTAAGCCCAAATGTGCCCCAATCCGAAAGCTGAAGTTCAAACGCCTGGAATTCATCTGCTACTGAGCGCAATGCTTTCCGAAGATGCCCAATGTCACTAACAAGTGTATCCCCAAGAAATTGCAAGGTTATATGATAATCCCGATGATCTGTCCATTTACGAAAATCAAGCTTGTTCTGTACAAGCCTCGCATCCATCTGAAGAGACTGCTGAACAGCAACAGGAAGACGAATCGCTACAAACAATCTTTCCCGTCGGGATGAATGATCCTGATGTGATTGGTTATTCATTGCATACACCTCTCTAAAGTTCGCTCTATTATTTCATAACTATACATATCGTTTCAAGTTGGGTAAGTATAGAGTGACACAAAGATAACCATTTGCAAATAAGGCTAGATTCCTGCATTTACCACCTTATGCACATCCAACATCAAATCTGATACACTTCAATTATCAAACTTATCAAACTATTGATCTCAGGAGGACCACACATTATGGGTAAAATTGTATGTTTTCCATCTCTATCCGAAGAACAGCAACAACGCATTCAGAATGCTGCACCGGGGTACACCCTGAAAGTCGGAAAAGCCAAGGAATTGGACCCTGTTGAGTTGAATGAGGCTGAGATTATTCTCGGTTGGTCACCTCTTGTCACTGAACATGCATTGAGACAGGACAGCCTGTTGAAGTGGGTTCAAGTCTGGTCCGCTGGTGTGGACAATCTTCCTTTTGCAGATTTGCAGCAGAAGAACATTCAGGTCACCAGTGCAAATGGAGTTCACGCGATTCCAATTACCGAAATTATTCTGGGCATGATGTTATCCCACAGTCGCTGGCTGAGACAAGCCATGTTGCATCAACAGCAGTCCGAATGGAAAGCTCCCGCCAAACCACTACCAGAGCTGCACGGCAAAACAGCGGTCATCGTTGGTGTAGGTGAGATCGGAACCAAAACAGCCCGCATTCTCAAAGCACTCGGCATGCGTACGATCGGAGTTCGTCGCTCAGGTAAAGATGTCCCGAACGTGGATCAGATGTACGACATGACCGGACTGCATGAAGCTTTGAGCCAAGGCGATTATGTGATTAACATTTTACCGTTGACCGATGAAACCAAACATATATATGATCAAACTGCATTTGAGCATTTCCAATCCGGTGCATGTTTCGTCAATGTGGGCCGAGGCCCCAGTGTGAAAACGGAAGCCTTGCTGAATGCACTCCAAAACGGCCAGATTGCCTTCGCCGCACTTGACGTGTTCGAAGAAGAACCACTTCCGGCAGACCACCCGCTATGGGGCATGGATAACGTCTTAATTACGCCACATATCGCAGGAAGTACAGAGCAATATACGGATCGTGCAATCGATATTTTCATCAAAAATCTGGAAGCTTATGTTGCTGGTAAGACCCTTCCGCTTAACCTAGTGGATTATAGTCATAAATATTAACACAAACATCCGTTCCCATGCAATATTGTGCAAATCAACATCAAGGATATAAATTAAATATAAAAAAACTCCACCTTTGGAAATGTAATATCTCCCAGGTTGGAGTTTTTTATTCTTATACTTACACACACAACCAAATATGACGTATAAACGTGCCTTTGTTTACTGTTCGGTACTCTTTTACCGTCCATCCCGCTTCCAACAAGTGCTCTTCTACCCACTCTGTGGAAACAACTACCGCCCGTTTTGCCAATCTGCGCAAGCTCTCCAGCATGGCTCGTTGCTCAGCATCTGGAAGTACAGAACAAAGATTATAGGGCATGTCCAGAATTGCTGCATCATACCAATCTTGCAGTTCATTCATATCCCCCAATGTGATTCGATCCGAATCATATCCATAATGCGGCAGATTGATACGAGCACCTCGGACAGCCAGAGGATTCAGGTCGTTACCTCTCGCATCAATTCCCATGGATAAAGCCTCAATGACAACCGTTCCCATGCCGCAGCACGGATCAAGTAATCGATGGTTTTCCACGTATGGAACAGCAATATTCACCAGTGCTCTGGCGAGTGTGATGCCAAATCCAGTCGAGTAATTTTGCGGCTTCTGCCGATGAATCTGCCATGATCGATCAGCTTCTGTCCACTGGCCCAAGATCCATTTTTCTCCTGTTTGGATTAGGCCGAAAGTCACCTTTGGTTGCTTCATCTGTGCCTTGCCTTTAATGCACATGCCGACTTCTTTTTCCAGTTGACGAGACTGTGCATAATCAGGGGCATGATCCCCTTCTTTCAGACAAATCACCTTAAATGTCTCTTCTGGCAACAGCTCAATCTCTTTGGCAAGAGGGAGCAGATCAGTCACCGTGTCCCCTTCACCGATCACATCTAATCTGCCATGGATAAAAGGACTTCGTCCAGGTGATATACATCGTTCGGACCACACATATGCTCCCCTATCCATACCGATCTCTGAACTCGGTTCAAGCAACGTATTCAGCTCCAGCATGCATAATTCGCGCTCGTTCTCGTGACAAGCAAAGGTGTAGAGGTATTTCCCGGAAGTAGCGTAAATACCAAGTGTTTCATCAGGCAAAATTCCCCTCCCCTTCCTTCATTAATCATGTTTCTTCTATATAAATAGTAGCTCATTGTAGACATATCAAATATCAGCTGTTACGAATGCTTCAGGTAGTCATTGTATACAATGTTAGACTGCTAGACAACTATCCATTTCTTTGCACGTAACTATCTGGAAAGAAAAAAATAAGGTGTTCCCATGATTGAGGAACACCTTATTTTATTTAGAAACTCTCACCAATCGCCGCATGCATGAGCCAGTTTCTTCTATTATAAGAAGAAGGTTATATTTTTAATTTTTCAATGGATGTTAGCAAATCTTCCGATAATTCTTTCAGACTTTGAATATTGCCGCTAATCGTCTCCATGGAACTTACCTGCTCTTCCGCCGATGCCGAAACTTCTTCCACACTCGCTGCAGATTGCTCCGAGACAGCGGAAATCTGCTGACTGAAATCATTCATTCGTCCGCTTGCTTCCTGCATGCCTGCGAGGCCATCTGTCATGGTGCTGATCACACCCACCATGCCTTCCACCGATTCATTAATTGTACGGAAGAGCTGACCTGAAGCAAGTACATGTTCCTGACCCAGTTCGGTCTCCTGAACGCCGGTACGTAATTCCGCAACCACCCCTTGTGACTCCTGCTGAATATCCTCGGTAATAGCCGTGATCTCTTCAACCGAAGTCTGCACAGCCTCAGATAACTTCCGAACTTCTGATGCCACTACGGCGAACCCGCGTCCACTCTCTCCCGCACGGGCTGCCTCAATGGAGGCGTTCAGTGCCAGCAGATTGGTTTGGCGTGCAATGTCATGAATGACCTGAACCAGCTTGGAGATATCTTCATTTTTACGATTCAACCTTTCCATCTTGTTCATGGAAGTTGAGACTGATCCGGAAATCTGTTGCATCTGCTGCACGGACTGTTCCATCGCATTGCGACCATTCAGCCCTTGCTCCAGTACAAGATCCGACATGACGCGCAGCTGGCTGCCTTGTTCCGTATGATTCTGAATGTGATCATTCAGCGCTTCAACTGTGCGGGCTGATTCCACCGCTGTCTCTGCCTGGCTTTCCGCGGCCTTGGCTGACTCTTCCATTGTCACAGCAATTTGGCGACTACCAATCTTAACCTCTTCGGAGGAGATTGCCAGTTCCCCACTCTGCCGATTGACAGCTTCCGCAATTCGTCTGACGCTCAGAACCATGGAAGTCAGGTTACCTTTCATGTCATTCACTGCTTTGGCCAGAACACCGACTTCGTCCTCATGTTTGGTATGTATATCCTGAACATTCAATTGGCCTTCTGCAATCAGTTTAACTGCACTAATAACACGCAGTAGTGGTTTCACAACTTGTGAACGAATAATCGGAATACTGATCGCTGTAATGACAATCATGACAAGAACACCGATAATGATGATTATTCTGCCATCCTGAACGGATCTGATCGTTTGGGCCGCCGCAATATTGGACTGCTTCTGATTGTATTCCACAAGATAATCCAGATCGACTTGCATGGCATCAAAGGAGTCTGCACCTTTTTCAGCCACTTCCTTGGCCAGCTGTGTCTGACCCTCATCACTCAGCTTGATTGCTTGCGTATTAATCTTAAGATACGCTTCCCATTTGTTCTTGAACGCAGTCCAGTGATCGAGTTCCTCCGTAGACTTTTCCTGCTGGTCATAAATTTTAATTGCCTGTGTCGTTTCACGAATATACTTGGTACGCTCTTCTGACAAGGCTGCCTTGTCCGTTTCATCTGCGTCAAAGTGACGATAACTTAGCGAAAGAACGTGCTCCGTAGTATAGTTTAACCGGTTAATTTGCTGGATTGATGGCATCCAATTGTTTGTAATCTCATTAGTGTTGGATTCGATTGAATTCATACGGGTGACAATGGTGACACTCAAAACAATTAAACAGAGGATTAACAAGTAGAACGCGATGCTGATACGCAGACCGATACTTTTGATCTTAAATCTGCTGAACATATGATTTCCCCCTTGACCTCTTCGGTCATCCCGAATTCAGGTGCTTTTGTCATTGTTTTCCCCTTCTTTTGACCTCTTGTCAGAAGAACTTATCTATATTATATCGATAGGAAAATAGACGTAAAGTATTATAACATTATTTTGTTATTAAGAAGCTTAATTTTGTAAAATATTGTTGAATTTTGGCACATTCTAAAATAAAAAGCTGCAGCATACGGTGAAATCCCGATCTGCAGCTCTCCGCTTTATTCGAATTTTAACGCTTTGCATCATAAAGTGCTTCGCCCACTTCAAGATTGCTGTCTCTGCTCGGCCAGCAACCGGTAAGAATTCAGCCTGCGCTCATAATCCGGTCCTGCCGTAACCAGAAGCAACCGTTCCGTATCCAGCCTGCGACTTACTTGTTCCAATTGACCCCATACCTGCTCAGGTGTACCTGCATAGTGCCGCTCTGATTCATGATGATCAGCACTGGCTGAGTCATTCGTGCCGGAGACCTCGATACCACTCGAATTCAGCTCGCTTGAACGTTCTTTTCCATCCGCCTTGCGTCTCTCCGCCATGTCACGACTCCAGGCCAAGGCATCCGTCTCTGACTCCGCACACAATACGCTGACTGCCACCATAACCTCAGGCTCCTTCATGGTTGCACTGGGGATGAATCCTTCCCGGTATCGCCTTACAGCCTCTGTACCATCGGCATCACTCATGAATTGACCAAAGACATATCCCATGCCAAAGCGTGCCGCAAATTCTGCACTCTTCACGTTGGTCCCCAGCATCCAGAGCGATAATGGGAGCTTGGGAATCGGACGAGCCGTCACAGGATGATCCTCGTAGGTATATCGATCTTCAAGCAGTTCCGTCAGTGCTGCGAGTGATTCGGGCAGCTTGGACACATGTTGCAAGTAATTGCCACTGAGTGCCATCGTCGCATGAGGTCCACCGCCAGGAGCACGTCCGAGCCCAAGCTCAATGCGCCCCGGATAGAGGGTAGCCAGCAGACGGAACGACTCTGCAACCTTGAGCGGACTGTAG
>Ga0209437_100774_pt1 | contig 15126 bp, 10 predicted proteins | sample AraplaL_Cvi_mTSA_FD_184266 | JGI IMG/M metagenome (GOLD analysis project Ga0209437, IMG submission 184266) | Arabidopsis root microbial communities from the University of North Carolina, USA - plate scrape CL_Cvi_mTSA (SPAdes) (version 2) | ecosystem: Host-associated > Plants > Roots > Endosphere...
CAGGAGACCAATTTATTGCGAATAAAGATACCGTTAACATGTTATATACCGAAATGGACGGTGCATGTGCTGAGATGGAAGGGGCAGCTGTAGCCCAGGTTTGTTACATGAATCGTGTACCATTTGTTGTCCTGCGGGGGATGTCAGATAAAGCGGATGGTTCTGCGCATGTCAATTTTGCTGAATTTACCGTGGAATCTTCCCAGCGTTCACACCGTATTGTGGAACATATGTTAGAAAATATGTAATGGCAGCACCAAGAAAACCGCCTTTCGATTAGCTGTTCCATGAAGTATGGAGCAACGCTGCGAGAGGCGGTTTTTTGTTATGTATATCGTTTTTCGAACAGATCATCGAATTAATACATGAACCGATGACGGAAGCGTACACGATCAAACTGTTCTTCCGATGTGATAGGCACCTGACTTCCGATACGCACCATCAAACAGTTTGCAGGATGTGAACATATTTCAGGGTCGTCCGTTGCATACCAAGTCATGTCGATCGTTTGCATCAGCCTCTCCATCATTTTGCGATAATCCCATACATTTAGTCCGCTGCCCTTCAGATCCCAATGCCAATAATATTCTGTGGTGAAAATAATGTAATTCTCCATGTATTTATCTTCCAGAGCCGTAAGCAACATTTCACGTCCAATGCCAAGCGAGCGATAGTCGTCCGCAACCTCGATTGCTCCAAGCTCAATCAGATCAGTCATGTTGCCCTCGGACCAGCGTTCACAATCATCCGCATAGTGAAAGGTTACATATCCGATAATCGTTTCATTTTCGTGTGCAATGATAATTCGACCTTCAGGCAATGCTGCGATCTCGGCCAGAGCTTCCTGCTGCTCCGTTGGGCGGCGAAAAGCATCCAGATCCGAATGGAAGGCAAGACGGGTTATCTCCTCGGCCTGCACGGGTCCTTCAACAGTAATTCGGTGGCCGGACTTGAAGATGGAACGCATATGATGTTCTTTGATATGTTCCATGGTTCATGCTCCTCTCTCTCCTACTTATAGAGGTTGTTCACAAAGGAACGCTTTTGATTACGAAGGATGACTATCGGCATCATCAGCATCGAATATGGCATTCACCCGAAATGTCCGTTGCTCACGTAGTTTTCCCTACGCTCCGCTACTCCATTTCTAGCTTCATCCCATCTTCTTGGTACTGAAAATCGATCTTCTTGAACACATATTTATAGCAAAAATCCAAAAAATTGAAAAGCCATAGACGACAATTGAAAAGATTTGCTATAATTGCGTAGACAAAAAATGTTCACAATTCAATACAGTATGGTTAACATCTGTTTGGCCGAGCAAGTACATGATGAGAAGTTCTCTCTACTAATGTAAGCGCTAACTGGAAGTTCAGTCAACACAAAGGCAATGAGAATTAACCCCTAACGGGAATCGAAATGTCGAGTTGAAGGAGGCTGGCAAGCATGAGTCAAGCACATGGTGAGATGCTGCAAACGGTTGTGTCTGAATCTAATCTGGGCGATTACACGGAGGCGAGAAGCCGGTTCGATTGGGAATCGGTGGAACGGCACTTTACGTGGCACGCCAGCGGAAAAGTAAACATGGCGCATGAAGCGATTGATCGTCATGTACTGGAAGGAAGGGGCGGTAAAACCGCTTTATTGTATAGCGATGCTTCACGTGAAGAGGCCTATACTTTTGCTGACTTGAGTGAACAGTCGAGTCGGTTCGGAAACGTTCTCCGCAAATATGGCATAGCCAAAGGAGAGCGGGTGTTTATTTTTATGCCTCGAAGTCCTGAACTGTATTTCAGTCTTCTGGGTATATTGAAAGCTGGAGCCATCGCGGGCCCTTTATTCGAAGCTTTTATGGAAACGGCAGTGAAGGATCGGCTGGAGGATAGCGGAGCAGTAGCACTCGTCACAACTCCGGAATTACTGAAACGCATCAAACGTTCCGAGTTGCCCGAACTCAAACATATATTCATTGTGGGTGGGGGCGTGCAGACGGAAGAAGGACTCATCGATTTTGATGCAGAGATGTCTGCCGCTTCGGATGAGATGGAAGTAGAGTGGTTGAATCGTGACGATGGTTTGCTCATTCATTATACCTCAGGCTCTACCGGTAAACCCAAAGGGGTGTACCATGTTCAAAATGCGATGATTCAGCACTATTATACAGGTAAGGTTGTTCTGGATTTACGTGAGGATGATGTGTACTGGTGCACTGCTGACCCTGGTTGGGTGACAGGCACTTCTTACGGTATCTTTGCTCCATGGCTCAACGGAGTGACCAATGTGATACGTGGCGGTCGTTTCAGTCCTCAAGATTGGTACAGCACCATCCAGAAGAACAAAGTCACGATCTGGTACAGTGCACCAACGGCCTTCCGTATGCTGATGGGAGCTGGAGAAGAGACCATTGCCCAGTTTGATCTGAGCAGTCTGCGTCATGTCATGTCTGTCGGTGAACCGCTCAATCCGGAGGTTGTTCGTTGGGGATGGAAAGCCTATGGTCAGCGAATTCATGATACATGGTGGATGACGGAAACAGGTGCACAGTTGATCTGTAACTATCCCGGAATGCCGATCAAGCCTGGCTCCATGGGACGTCCGTTGCCTGGCATTGAAGCTGCCATTATTGATGATCGCGGGCAGGAATTGCCGCCGTACAGTATGGGTAATCTGGCCATACGGGCACCTTGGCCATCCATGATGGCGAAGATCTGGAATAACCCTGCGAAATACGAGGAGTATTTCAGGCTTACGGGCTGGTATGTATCCGGTGACTCTGCTTATATGGATGAAGAAGGATATTTCTGGTTCCAGGGACGGATTGATGATGTGATTAATTCGTCAGGCGAGCGCATCGGACCCTTTGAGGTGGAGAGTAAGCTTGTGGAGCATCCTGCGGTAGCAGAGGCGGGTGTAATCGGTAAGCCGGATGTGACACGTGGAGAGATCATCAAGGCCTTTGTGGCGCTTCGTGAAGGATATGAGGCGACACCGGAACTGAAAGAAGAGATTTATCGTTTTGTCAAAGAGGGCTTGTCTGCCCATGCTGCTCCACGTGAGATCGAGTTTAAGGATAAACTGCCTAAGACACGTTCTGGCAAAATCATGCGCCGTGTGCTGAAAGCCTGGGAGCTTGATCTTCCAGCAGGAGATCTATCCACCATTGAAGACTAACGTTAATACTCTACGAACTCTGCCATTAGAATCGGTTGTAAAAGCCTGCTTTATGCCATTAGCATAAAGCAGGCTTCTTTAGCTGCTACAAGTGCAAATAAAAAGCCGCACCCTCAGATACGGTCTGAGGATGCGGCTTGTTTTGGATCGCTATGCCTGAATCAGGGTTGAAAATGTACGGCCGCGGAAGGTTCGGATTCACCCGCACTGTTGCTTGCAGATACCTTGAACCATCCACTGGTAGATGCGGGTACGCCATAATCCATGGTATTTCCCGCTGTCGTTCCAATTTTGGTGTATGGAGCCGAGCCTGTTTCACTGTAAAATACAGCATAACTATCTGCGTCTGGAGTTGACGCCCATTGAATGCGCAGTCCTTGAGAGAGGGCAGATACGCTGACTTGACCCGGTGTGCCTGGGGCTGTCGTTGTCGTATTATCGGTCTGCGTTTCTCCCGGAGTAACAACTGTACCTGGAACTTCAATCGGCTCATTAATCTCTTCTTCCACAGGAGGAGCTACACTTCCAGCACTATTTACGGTTGCGCTAGGAGAAGACTCTCTGCCAGCAACATCCACTGCGGTTACATAGAAGGCGAAGTTGCCGCCTTGAGCTGCATATGCAGAGAATGATCTGGATTCACCGGTAAGGACAACCTGACCTTGGTTCTGGAATCCTCCACCGTTTACAGAACGATACAGACGATAACCCACGACATCATTTTCAGGTGTGGCATTGAATGTAATGACAGCTCTGTCACCCGAGGTTGAGATTCGTACGTTACCTGGTGCATCAGGAGTTTTGCCATTATCTGTTCTTGGATCAATTTGTGTTGGCATGTCTGCATCAGCATCTTCAGGAAGGTAATAAGCAAGTGACTCATGTCGACTCATACGTGAGAATGCATTTTGCAATTCTTTGATGAGATCCGAGATTGGCTTTTTACGCTTGATTACTGTTTTTTCCTTCAACATGTCCGAAGGTGTTCCATCACGCGGAATATAGTTTACACCATTGTAAGTGATGTATTTGGCTTTGGCGACACCATCATCGCTATCCTTCGGAACAAACTTGCTGTTGAAAATATCCGTAACAAATTTGTCAGTCATGGATGTTGGCAACTTACCGCTGTAAGCCGATACCGTGCGCGTTTCGATGCCAGATGGTTTTTTGAACGAATCCGTGACGAACAGATCTTTTTGCGTATCGATCACTTCATTCAGGATTTTCGACCACAGTTGCTGCGCACGTTTTCGCTGTGATTTGCTTTCCAGCGTATTCACCGGCTGTTTGTATCCAACCCACACGCCAAGTGTGACATCTGGTGTATAGCCTTCAAACCAGACATCTGCATAGTTTTGAGTGGAACCTGTTTTACCTACAATCGGCACACTCTTCGAATATTTGTAATTCTCACGTACTTTATCTGCCGTTCCCTCTGTAATAACGGTCCGCAGCATATCGGTCATCAGGTATGCTGTCTGCTCCGAGAAGGCCTGGACAGGTTCAGTATCGTGTTTGTAGACGATGTTGCCTTTGGAATCTACAATTTTGCTAATCATGTAGGAATCATTATATACACCATTATTGGCGATGGCACCATAGGCACTGGTCAGTTCTTCAACGGTTACACCGTATTGGAGACCTCCGAGAACACCGGTCTGAGCCTGATAGTCTTCCTTCTGAATAGTGGTGATTCCTAATTTCTTGGCGAAAGCCCACGCTTTGTCGATCCCGACTTCTTCATTGAACAATTTCAAAGCCGGTATATTAAGTGAGTAATTCAGTGCTCTGCGGGCCGTAACAAGTCCTTGGTAACGGTTGTTAGCGTTCTTTGCAATGTGGTACCCGCTCGGTCCACTTTTCAAAATGATCGGTGAGTCATCAATAATGGAAGCGGGCTGAACAAGACCTTCATCTAGCGCAGGAAGATAAGCGGCTATTGGTTTCATCGTTGAACCTGGCTGACGTATCATCTGCGTTGCGTAGTTCATCTGTTCATCCTGGAAATCGCGTCCCTCAATCATGCCAAGAATAGCACCGGTTTTGTGATTAATCAGCATGGCAGCAGTTTGTTCTTTTCCTTTGACAGGATCATCTGCTGAGAAGTTGCTGTCATCTTCCGCAATGGTACGCATCGTTTTGTAGATACTTTTGTTGATGGTCGTGTAAATGCGATATCCACCTGTCCGCAGTTGCGTCTGAGCTTCCTCTAATAACGCGCTGCTTTCCTTCTGAGGTGTGTCTGCATCCGTACCTTTGTCTGTAGATTCAGCTGTGTCGGAATTCAACTGTTTCATCAAAATCTGTGCAGCTTGTCGTTCCGTTTCCATCATAAGATATGGATAAGTATTGTAAGCCTTGATGGTCTTCGGAGCGAGTGAGCTTTTGATATCAAAAGCAAGAGCTTCATCATACTGGGATTGATTGATTTTACCCAGTTCAAGCATACGACGTAATACCAGATGCTGACGATTGATTGCGCGGTCAAAATTTTCCTCTACAAAATCACCTTTACCGTTAAAAGCGGAGTAAGAGGAGGGGAGTTGTGGCAATCCAGCAAGATAAGCCGCCTGAGCAATGTTGATTTTTTCTAGATCGTTAATATTGAACAATCCTTTGGCGGCGGCTTTGATTCCGTAAACGTTGTATCCGCTGGAACCATTACCAAAAGGAACTTTGTTCAGATAGGCTGTCATGATCTCGTCCTTGGTAAGGAAACGTTCGAGTCGGAGTGAGAGCAAGATTTCTTTCACTTTTCGATCTTCCGTGCGATCCAGATTCAAAAACACACGACGCGCTAATTGCTGAGTCAGTGTACTACCGCCGGTTTGTACTGATTCTTTCAGCACTTTTTGTTTCACGGCACGTAGTGTTCCGCTCATGTCTACACCTTTATGTTCGTAAAAATGATTGTCTTCAATCGAAATGACTGCATCAATAACCTTTTGTGGGATCTGGTCCGTAGTGACCGGACGCCTGTCTTCTTCCGTACGTAATTGACCGATCGGACTGCCGTCGGCAAAGTAAGCAAAGCCTGTGATGGAGTTTTCGCTGACTTTTTGTTCAATCAGGGCCCTTGAACGGACAGGCTCGTCTTTCACAATGGAACTGACGTATCCCATCAAAGCACCGCCTACAAATAGTGCCCCCATAAATCCAAGGACAACCATCCAACTGACGAAACTTCCCAGTCTGCGGGCAAAGCTACGCTTGCGTACAGGCTGTTCATCGGGCTTTTTCTTATTAACATCAACCATTCAGTGTCTTCCTCCTTTTAACAGCACTTATTATAGCATAAAAAGGCGGGTTTGCATGCCTGAGAAATACAAGTAATGGTCGAAATTTGCCATTCTGCCATGCATTATGCTATATATCATGCGATATTGAAGCACATTTCATGAGTTGTAAGCCAAAATAAGCAGGCCACCTCCATGCTGAGGTGCATAGGGTGGCCTGAATGATGTGTCGTTTGGGAGGTCTTCTTTATCAGGTTTTGAAACGTTGAATCAGTTCTAATAGTTCTTGGGTAAGATTAGCCAGAGAAGCAGATGCCGCCGTAATCTCTTCCATGGATGCGAGTTGTTCTTCAGAGGCAGAAGCAACACGAGTTGCATGATCTGCTGTCTCATGACCAATGGTTTTGAGTTGCACTAACGTGGCATCAACCTGCTGTGATCCAGCTGACATCTGCTGCGCAATGGCTGAGACATGCTCAATCTGCTCATTAACATCTGAAATCTGTGATGAAATGGAGAGGAATAGTTCACCACTTTCATTAATGACTTCTGCGATGTGACTAACTTCGGAGTTCCCTTGTTCCATATTTTCAACGAGAGAAAGGACCTCTTGCTGAACGCTATGAATCAACGCTGCAATCTGCGCTGCTGATATTCTGGATTGTTCAGCCAGATTACGAATCTCGGAAGCAACAACACCAAAGCCGCGCCCGTGTTCACCTGCTCGTGATGCTTCAATGGAAGCATTAAGGGCAAGCAGATTGGTTTGACGGCTAACTTCCGTGATCATGCCTGTAATATGGCCAATCTCTTCAGAACGTTGACGGAAATTCTCCAGTGCGGTCATGGATGTCTGCACAGAAGAGGTGGCACTATCGACCATACGCATAGCGGACTGAATCTTATCGGTTCCGACAGTTGTTCGCTCAGCCACAGCTCGCGATGAATCCGATACATCGGAGGCGGCCTTTGCAATTCTTCCGATCCCTGCAGATATTTCATTCATGGAACGGGAGGACTCTTGCAGCTCCTGCACCTGTTTACCTGCTTTATCTGCAACTTCGACTCCTGTTAATGCAATCAGTTCGGCTGCTTTACCTGTTTCTTCGGCACCTGCGGTCAATTGTTGAGAAGTGGAGCCGACAGATAAAGCATGTTCGGATATAACCGATATGGTATGTCGCAGTGTATCCATCATCTGATTCATATGACCCGCCATGACGCCAAATTCATCTTTGGATCGTACAGGTAACTTTTGTGTCAAATCCCCGCCAGCGAGCTGTCCAGCGACAATATTGACTTGATTCAACTGCCTTACAATGGAGACGATAGTGTAGGTAACCACACCTGCAAGCAGAAGTACTGCCAGTGCCGCAATCAGTATGGACCAGTTCAAGCTGTCATAGAAAGGTTGAAGGATATGGCTCTTTGGCAGCGCCGACACAAGGTACCAGCTTGAATCCGTTCCTTGTAACCTGGCGGGCTCGGCAATAAACAGTTCTTCCCCTACTTCAGGGTCTGTAGCGTAAAACTGGGACTCGCCAGATTGTATACGCTGAATGACTGTCTTCATTTCAGATGGAATTACGGCTCCTTCATTAGCCAGTTCCGGTTTTGAGCCATGTGCAGCAATCTGTCCTTCGCTAGTAATAAGCATGGCATACCCTTGATCCGGATTAAGTGATGCTATATTTTGCTGAAAACGATTAATGGTAAAGTCGGCCCCCACAATGCCCAGAAAATTTTTGTTTTCATCTAATAGAGGGAGGACAATCGAAACGAGTAGTGTTTCTTTTCCGCCAACCGTGTAGGTAACAGGCTCGGACCAATAGATGGATTTGGTTTTCTTGGGCAGCTGATAATACGTACTGGTTTCACTGTTTCCCTCATAGGTAGTGAGCGGCTCGAAATGCAGAGAGTTACCGTCCCGTATGGCGTATGGAACAAATCGACCCGTAGCATCATCATAATCATTTTTATTGACGTGACTCGCATCGTTTCCATCAAAGGCATTCGGTTCCCAGCCCGTATAAAAGCCAAAAACTTTCTCATCCTTTTTCAGATACTGTTCAAGAAGCCTAACAACTTCCTCGCGATTGAGTGAGCCGTTCTTAGCGGCATCCAATAACGTGATACTCATGGTGTCCAATGTGTTTTTGACCTGATTCATGTCTGTCATGAACTCGTTCGTAGCACGATTTGCTGCTTGTCCCGCAACAGTTTCGCCGTACTGCAGGCTTTTGTCGTAAATCGATTTGGTGTTAAATGCAATCAGGGCTCCAATACAGCAGAGTAATACGATCCCGAGTAAAAGCCCCAGTTTAACAGCGAGCTTGCGATTGCGAAAAAAATACATGTGTAATCCCCCTCGATGTAACTCTTGTGATGATCGTATGGATGTGTGCTTCTCCTAAAGGGAGTCTATATTTTATATCGTTAATTAAGGTCTTATAATGAAGATAAATAGAAAAAAGCATAGAAAAACAGCTGCCGAGAAAATCTCGACAGCTGTTTGGATTGAAACTTTAATGTGATTGCAACGATTAACGGTTGTAGAACTCGACGATTTGTTTTTCATCGATGTCTTGGGACAATTCAGCACGCTCAGGCAAGCGGATGAATTTACCTTCTACAGCTGCTTCGTTGTATTCAACGTATGCTGGAAGATGCGAACGGCCTTCCAAAGCTTCTTTAACGGAAGAAAGAGCGCGGCTCTTCTCACGCAAGCCGATTACATCGCCAGTGCTTACTTGGTAAGAAGCGATATCGACTTTTTTGCCGTTTACAGTTACGTGACCGTGTGCTACCAACTGACGCGCTCCAGCGCGGGAGTTAGCAAACCCAAGGCGGTAAACGAGGTTGTCAAGGCGGCACTCAAGCAAGAACATGAAGTTCTCACCGGCAATACCTTGCATTTTTTGAGCTTTAGAGAACAGTGTGCGGAATTGCTTCTCGCCCAAACCGTACATGTGGCGCAATTTTTGTTTTTCTTGCAATTGCATACCGTAGTTGCTCATTTTTCTGCGTTGGTTAGCTCCGTGCTGACCTGGAGGGAAAGGGCGTTTCAATTCTTTGCCTGTTCCGCTAAGGGAAATGCCGAGGCGACGGCTCAATTTAAATTTAGGACCAGTGTAACGTGCCATGTTTAAAGTAGCTCCTTTTTAGTTAAAGTTCATATTAGGGCTCTGTTTGCGCTCCAATTTGTTGATGCGGGCTTGGCCTCGCATAGAACGATCAGGAAAGTTCAGCCGCTGTCCTGAAAGCAACAAAAAGAATGAGGGTGACACAACCGGTAATGCCCAAATTTAAAGACCCATTAGTAGTCTTCATCAACAATTTATATTACAGTTTAAGAGAACCAAAGTCAAGCGTAGAATAAAAGCAAAAAAACGTCTAAATTTGTCGATAGGTCATTGGGCCTAAAATAATGGGACAATTTTCTGAAATATGGATGCAAAAAAGCTTTAAACAGAGTAAAATAGATTGTATCTTAACTTTAAATCATCTTTATGTAATAAGGTTATCGCAACGAATTTGCAGGTTTGCGATAACGTCTGCAGATTAATGCATCCTGGTGGATGCAAAAACGGTGCAAAGGAGCGCCTGACATGTTAGAACATCTAAGAAGTTTACCTGCCAGCTTGAATTCACGAAGTTCGGGCGATTCCGCATCTGTTGCCGCTCCTCGTTCTCATGAAGAGCATGTGTTGTGGATGCAAAAAATGGATATCACACCTTTTGATTTTTCATATTTGGGCAGCTTGCTAGAGCAGGCATACAGTGACTGGAACTCCAAATTAGATTCAGGCCTGGACAGGAGATCAACCTTTTACAGCGTATGGAACACGGAAGGCGATTGTGTAGGGTACGATCGTAATCATGATGCTGATCCAGGCTTGGATGCACGCAGGCTTGTATTGGAATGTTTGGATAAGAGACAGGCCCTGTCTCTCAGAGGGACTAGCGACCGTGGAGAATATCTCCTGATAACACACCCTTTATTCTCCAGAACGAACAAGGATATGTTTGCCGTATTCACTGCTGTGATCTATGAATCCAATCGATATGAAACGTCTGAAGCTGTGGTTCGATCTGAGGCATTGCATTACCACACCTGCTTTTACCGAAGATTTGAATACATATTTATGACGGACCTGTTACATGCTCATGAACAAACAGCGCGTGAGGAACACCGGAGGTCTATCCTCTTTCAGATTGTTCAGCGAATGCATGACAAAATGGATGTCGACGCCATATTGGATGAGGTATTTGACAGTATGGACTATTTGTACCCGGCCACGTATATCAAACTGTATATGTCTCAGGATCAGAGCAACTTTAATCCGCGGATTCAACCACTGCTTGTCCACGAACGAGGAGACGATATATGTGTGCGTTCGTTTATGGAAGGCAAGCTGATCGTTGCTCGTTCAGATGAGGGCGAGAATCGCATCGTAGAGGTAGGTCTTCCTTTGAAAGGAAAACAAGGCATATACGGTGTATTCCATATCGAAATGAATGAAGAGCTCATGGAAGAATCGGATCTACAGTTGATTACGATGATGGTAGACACCGCAGGCACGGCCTTTGAGAACGCCAAATTGCATGAACAATCCAATATGTTGATTCAGGAACTTCGTCTAATCAATGATCTTACACAGCGTTTGAACAAGAGCCTGCATCTTTCGGAGATTTATCAATTATCCGAGCAAGAGTTAAAGGAAATATTTCAGGCTGAAACGTGTTGCATTCTTCAACTCAATGATAGTACGAATGACTTTGAAGTCATGTCATCTAATGTGAAAGATGTCTTTCACCAATCATTCTCTGTAGACTACGGTATCGCAGGCTTGGTGTATCGAACAGAGGAACCGCTTATTATATCCAATTATGCGCAATATGATAAAGTATCCTCTTTTTTTATGGAAGATACGGGATCCGTGTCACTGATTGCAACACCGATCAGAGTAAATGGTGAAGTGAAGGGTGCCATTTTGCTGGGACATAGTAGAGAGCATTATTTTTCATATGATAACTATCGGCTCTTGCAGATGTTATCCATTCATATCGGGCTTGCCCTGTCGAATGCCACGCTGCATGCCGAGGTTCGGCGCTTGGCTAATCTGGATATGTTGACAGGTCTGTACGTGAGGCATTATCTGGATAGTGTTATTCACGAGCGACAGGCTCATGAATTCTGTGGCTCCCTCATTGTTGTGGATATTGATCAGTTCAAACAGGTGAATGATACATTCGGACACCAGACGGGGGATCAAGTATTAAAACAAGTGAGTGAGATCGTCACCAGCTCTGTTCGCCCGGAGGATGTCTGTGCCAGATGGGGTGGAGAAGAACTGGCGATCTATATGCCACAGGTGAGTGTAAGGCAGGCGCTAGATTATGCGGAAGTGATTCGAAAGAGGGTTGCAGAAGAGACCAGACCACTCGTCACGGTATCCAGTGGCATCGCAGAGTGGAATTGGATGGATGAGAAGGTTAGTGTAGAGTCCTTGTTTTATCGGGCTGATATGGCTTTGTACAGCGCGAAGAATGGTGGTCGGAACAGAATTGTTGTAGAGGAACAGGATATAACGCGTTAAGAGAGAACAATTCCAATTGCGGAGTCGTTCTCTTTTTTTATGTATTAGAGATCAAGTTGTGTTATAGAAGGAAGTATAAGCGTATACGTGCGGGGCAATCTATGGAGAAAGTTCATGGAAGGGTGAAGATAGACATGCTTAAACGCCATTCGCTACGTACATTATGGTTATTTGTGAGCATCTTGATCATTGGTGTCCCGGGTTGTGGATTTATCCAGCGAGATCGAACGCCTGAAGAGGTTTTTTCCCTGGCTTTATCGGGGATAGCGGGAAAAGAAACATTGAGTTTTGAAGGAGAGGCAGGACTTCGACGGGAGAACAGTGGACTGTTCGAGAATCAGTTCAAATTCGAAGGAAAGCTGGAGAATCATGACCGTCTGACCCTTCAGACCCGATTACCTGGAGAAGTAACTGCTGCGGGCACAGGCATTCATACGACTGCCGTAAATAATAACGGACAGCCCAGTGGGTTTAGCGCCTCTTTCGAGCGGAAACAAGGGCAATGGATGGCATTGACAGCGCAGCATGAGCCGCTACGTGGTTCTCTTTCCCGCTTTAATCCAATTGCGCAAATGGAAAATATTGATAAGATGAACAAAACCATTCAATCCGAGTATGGGGCCGGTCGTCGAACCAGAACATTACGAATTGAACTTGCACCGGAAGATGCCAAAACATGGGCTGTAGCCCAGCTAAACGACGAAATGAACGCCATTCGGGCAGAATATATGCATAAGGCAGCTACGGTGAAAGGAGCGCGTAAAGAGAAGCTTGAGAAGGATCTGGACAAAGTTTGGAAACAGGGTGAAATAACGATGCAACAGATGATGGAACAAGCTAACGTACAGACGGTATATCATCTCACCGTAGATCGGAAGAGCAGTCTGCCTCTTCGTTTATCCTCTGAAAGTCAGGTGAGTTACACGGACAACAACCGTAAAAGTAACAAAGAAGCCCTTGTCACCGATGTAAACTTCAAGTCATATCAATAAACGAAGTGAGGGACTGCCTGCTGACGGGATGACTGTTCGCGTGCTACAATAGTATCGTAATTTACCGTTGTTCAATTCAAGCATGGCAGAAGACAGGAGGATTTTACCAAGATGAAAGACCCAAGAATTCAAAAGCTTGCAGCAAGCCTGGTGGGCTATTCTGTAGATGTGCAGCCTGGTGAAAATGTATTGGTTGAGATGATTGGATCAGAACGTGATCTGATTAACGCCATTATTGAAGAGGTAGGCAAAAAAGGTGGTAACGTCTTTGTACAGTTGACCGATAAGACCGTACAGCGTGCTATGCTGAAAAATGCGACCGAAGAAATGATGAAAACATGGGCAGAGATTGATCTGAACCGTATGAAGCAGATGGATTGTTATATCGGTATTCGTGCGGGAGAAAATGTGAATGATCTGTCCGATGTGCCGGAAGAAAAAATGAAAATGTACAATTCATTATACTCCCACCCGGTACATAGTGAACAACGTGTCAAACATACGAAATGGGTTGTGCTTCGTTACCCTAACGCAAGTATGGCGCAACTCGCCAATACGAGTACAGAAGCGTTTGAAGATTTCTACTTCGACGTATGTAACCTGGATTACGCCAAAATGGACAAAGCGCAGGACTCGCTCGCTAACCTGATGAAGCGGACGGACAAAGTTCGTATCACCGGACCGGAAACAGATCTGAGCTTCTCCATTAAAGATATCGGTGCAGAGAAATGTTCTGGGCAAAAGAATATTCCGGATGGCGAAGTGTACAGCGCCCCTGTGCGTGATTCCGTGAACGGAACGATTAGTTATAACACACCAACGCTGTATAACGGAGTGACATTTGAAAATATCAAGTTCACATTCGAGAATGGAAAAATCATTGAAGCGACAAGCAACGATACAGAGCGTTTGAATGAAATCCTGAATTCGGATGAGGGTGCTCGTCATATCGGTGAATTCGCGATTGGATTTAACCCGCACATTCTGCATCCGATGAAAGATATTCTGTTCGATGAAAAAATCGCAGGCAGCTTACACTTTACACCAGGTCAGGCTTACGAAGAAACAGACAATGGCAATCGCTCGTCCATCCACTGGGATCTGGTGTTGATCCAGCGTCCGGATTATGGCGGCGGGGAGATTTATTTTGACGATGTGCTGATTCGTAAAGACGGTATCTTTGTTATTCCTGAGCTGGAATGCCTGAATCCGGACCGTTTGAAGTAGGAACAGGATTTTGCTGTTGCTAGGAAAGCGGATTCACGGTATCATGTAGTGGTAATTAATAGATGATACCAATCGTAAAAAGACGGAGGGATTCCTATGTCGAGTAATAACGCGGCTGTAGTGGAAATTGCTCAAACAGCAGGCAAGTTTACTTCTTCAATCGTGCTTCATTCGGAGAACAAGTATATCGATGTGAAAAGTATTCTCGGATTGTTTACAACGCTGATCAGCACGCACAGCTATGAACTGCATGTTCATGGTCCAGATGCAGTTGAAGCAAAAGCAGCCATGTCAGAAGTATTTGCCAAGCATGGACTAAATGTAAGTATCGCATCTGAGTAATAGCTATCAAGAAGCACCTTTGCCTTTTTTGGCAGGGGTGTTTTTTGGCATGGAATGACCCAAATACTCATCTGGACGGGATTGGAACAGGAGGATTAAGCTTCAACAGAAGGCTTAACTTTGCGTTCTTATTTTGGTCAGGTTCTTGTATTAGCTCTTCATTTCGTCTAATATTAGAGGTAGAACGTCTTTACGCGATTTTTGGGACATAGGGGGGAAAAATGCATGACTTCATCTGATCTGCAGGACCAGCTGAATTTGAAAGCGATCAGTCTTCTTCAAGAAGATGCAGATAAAATACAGAAGCTTATTGAAGTACAGATGGAGAATCTGGCTACCCGCTACTGCCCTCTCTATGAGGAAGTATTGGATACACAGATGTATGGGTTCTCCAAGGAAGTTGATTTTGCTGTTCGTGCAGGGCTCCTTCCAGAAGGTGCAGGTAAGCAGCTGGTTAGCGCGCTTGAGCGGAATTTGGCAATTCTATATGAAGCCTTGAACAAGAAGAATGAGCAATAGCCTGCAAATGCGCGGGTCAGAATAGAAGGCATGCAG
>Ga0209437_100776_pt1 | contig 15094 bp, 11 predicted proteins | sample AraplaL_Cvi_mTSA_FD_184266 | JGI IMG/M metagenome (GOLD analysis project Ga0209437, IMG submission 184266) | Arabidopsis root microbial communities from the University of North Carolina, USA - plate scrape CL_Cvi_mTSA (SPAdes) (version 2) | ecosystem: Host-associated > Plants > Roots > Endosphere...
CGATCTCAGGGCATTCCGATGCGTCGAATAGGACGCCAGCTTCGAAGGCACCACGGCCACTCCCAGACCGCTCGAAACGAACTGAAGCATGGTCTCCACGTCGTTGACCTCGTAGACGACCTCGTTTACCAGCCCATGCTCGTCCAGTATCCGATCGGTGACCTTGCGTAAGGTTCGCTCGGGAGACAAATGGACAAGGCGCTGCTCCGACAGTCGATCGACGCGTAGGTCTCTTCGTCCGGCAAGCGCATGCGACTTGGCACACACGACGACCAGCGCGTCCTCGATGAACGGTGTCACCTCGACGCCTCGCGTTTTCTCGTCGGGACAGGCGGGGTGAAAACTCAGATCGATGTCGCCGGAAGCGACCAGCGCCGGGCCCTGCTTGCTGGTCAGGGAGCGCACGGTGAACTCGATACCCGGATAGCGCGAACGCATGCTCTCCAGGAGTTCCGGCAGGCGTATATAGGGCGCCAGGCTTTGCAGAATGCCGATGCGCAGCCTCCCCTGGACCACCCCTTTGAACGCACGCACAGCCTGGACGGCATCGTCCAAATGCAACAGCGTGGAACGTGCCTTCGCCACGAACATCTCGCCCGCGGGCGTCAGCGACATCCGCCGCGTGGTGCGCTCGACAAGTTGAACGCCCAGTTCGCTTTCCAGCTCCCGGATGGAGACGGACAAGGCCGACTGAACGATATGAACGCGTGCGGCCGCGGCCGTGAACGTGCCCTCATCGGCGAGCGCAACGATGTGCTTCAGATGCCGGATGTCCATGAGCGTGTCCGCCTCTCTTCGAACAGGTCGAGCCGTCGGCGGATGATAGCGAAGTGAGAACGGCCGGGCCGACATTTATAGCCAATGCAGATAAATGGCATGCCGACAATGCGTTGGACGCTCACCAGCGCGGTGACTAACGTCGTCAGCCATCCGCAGATGCCATGGATCGTCGCCATGAAGTCCTATCTTGTTTCTTTCGTCGTTGGCGCCCTCGTCGGCGTCCTGTACGCCGCGTTGAAGGTGCGTTCGCCAGCGCCACCCTTGGTCGCTCTCACCGGCTTGCTGGGCATGGTGCTCGGGGAAAGCGGTTGGGCGTCGATCGTCGCTATCGTCAGGACGGCTTTGAAAGCCTGATGCCACACAATGCGGAGATGCACGTCGTGCTCGGCTTCATCGCTCAGGCCGAACGCGTGAGCGGACCGTGCCTCGTCATGATTTACCGGGAGATCGTCACATGAAAATCGTAGGTATGGCCGGAAGCCTTCGCGAGGGTTCCTACGCGAAGATGATTCTTGCGACGCTTTTCTCTTTGGCTCCCGACGGAGCCACATGCGAAGCGTTGGACGTGGGGCAGCTGCCTCACTACAACCAGGACCTGGAGGACGGTGTTCTCCCCGATGCGGTCATGCTGGCCCGGCAAACGGTCGAAAGCGCCGACGTGGTTCTTATCGTCACGCCCGAGTTCAACCACAGTGTGCCCGGGGTGCTGAAGAATGCCCTGGACTGGCTGTCACGACCGGCGTTCAAGAGTTGCATGGTTGGCAAGCCCGTCTACTTCTGCACGTTCTCTCCAGGCCCGCTGGGCGGCGTGCGGGCACAGGCGCACCTCCGCGAGATCCTGGCGTCGATGCTCTGCAAGCTGCCCCCACTTCGCGAAGTCGCGATAACGTTCGTGCAGACCAAGGTGGACGGAAAGCGGCTGACCGACGAGGCGACCGTTCGTCACCTCCAACAGGCGCTCTCGCACTTCTATCAAAGGGAGGTCGAGCCCGAGCGCGCCTGATCGTGGTCGGCGCCGCAGGGTCAGGGCGTCTTGTGCCTCGATTGGTGCATGGGGTCGTCATTTGCACTCATGTGGTGCAAAAGCGTGCATGTCATCCTGCGGGTCTATGATGCGCGAGCCCGGCCCGGCGCGCCCTTCATAGGGTGCCGCCGCTGGCACAGCGATTGCTAAAAGCATCCCGCCCCATACCCATTCGAGGTTTGTATGTCTGCCGCTTCCAAAGTGCTGAACCTGATCCAGGACGAGGAAATCGAGTTCGTCGACCTGCGCTTCGCCGACATTCTCGGCAAGCACCACCATGTCACGTTCCCCGCGCACGCCATCGACGAAGGCACCTTCGAAGACGGCAAGATGTTCGACGGTTCGTCGATCGCTGGCTGGAAGGGCATCAACGAGTCCGACATGGTCCTCATGCCCGACCCGGAGACGGCGCACCTCGATCCGTTCAGCGCGCACAAGCAGCTGATCCTGCACTGCGACGTGCTCGAGCCCAGCACCATGCAGGCCTATGGCCGCGATCCGCGTTCCATCGCGAAGCGCGCCGAGGCTTATCTGAAGTCCACGGGCATCGCCGATACGGCGTTCTTCGGCCCCGAGCCGGAGTTCTTCATCTTCGATTCGGTCCGCTGGCAGAACGACATGGGCCGCGTGTTCTACGAGATCGGTTCGGAAGAAGCAGCCTGGTCCTCGCGCTACAAGTACGACGGCACCAACACCGGCCACCGCCCGGGCGTGAAGGGTGGCTACTTCCCGGTCAGCCCGGTCGATAGCCTGGGCGACCTGCGTGCCGATATGTGCAAGGTGCTGGAGTCGCTCGGCCAGGTGGTCGAAGTGCATCACCACGAAGTGGCGAACGCGGGCCAGTGCGAGATCGGCACCCGCTTCAACACGCTGGTGAAGAAGGCCGACGAGCTGATGACGATGAAGTACGTCATCAAGAACGTAGCCCACCAGGCTGGCAAGACCGTGACCTTCATGCCGAAGCCGATCGTCGGCGACAACGGCTCGGGCATGCACGTGCACCAGTCGCTGTCGAAGAACGGCGAGAACCTCTTCGCGGGCGACCTCTACGGCGGCCTCTCGCAGACGGCGCTGTGGTACATCGGCGGCATCTTCAAGCACGCCAAGGCCATCAATGCCTTCGCCAACTCCACCACCAACAGCTACAAGCGTCTGGTGCCGGGCTTCGAAGCGCCGGTCATGCTCGCTTACTCGGCGCGCAATCGCTCGGCGTCCTGCCGCATTCCGTACGTGTCGAGCCCGAAGGGTCGTCGCATCGAGATCCGCTTCCCGGACCCGATGCAGTCGGGCTATCTCACTTTCACTGTGCTGATGATGGCGGGCCTCGACGGCATCCTGAACAAGATCGACCCGGGTGCTCCGGCCGACAAGGATCTCTACGACCTGCCGCCGGAAGAAGAGAAGAACATCCCGCAGGTTTGCGCGAGCCTCGACGAAGCCCTCGTAGCGCTCGACAAGGACCGCGAGTTCCTCAAGGCGGGCGGTGTGTTCACCGACGACTTCATCGACGGCTACATCGCGCTGAAGATGCAGGAAGTGACCCGCTACCGTGCAAGCACGCATCCGCTCGAGTTCCAGATGTACTACGCGATCTGATCGAGGACCCGGCGGGGGCGCCATGGCGCTCCGCCGATCCGCTGGACCATGAAGACGCCCCCGTTCGGGGCGTCTTTTTTTGGCTTGTGGGAGCCGCCATGGCGGCGAGAGCAGCTTGCCGGTGGGAGCCAGCCCGCTGGCGATGCGAACTTGCCGGTGGGAGCCAGCCTGCTGGCGATGCGAACTTGTCGGTGGGAGCCAGCCTGCTGGCGATGGGGATCTGACTCACGGCTACACCGCTTCGTGGGCTTCTCGCCGCCATGGCGGCTCCCACTGTGAAGACAGCCACTTAAAGGCTCGCAAGATTCTGCCGATGACACTACCGTGACATGAGCGGATTCTCAGGCACGCACATTCTCGGGTTTCACAGCGCGGTGCCGACGAAGGCTCGCCAGTCAGGGGTTCCATCGTGAAGAAAACCATTCTCGGCGCCCTGGCGCTGATGGCGCCGGCTATCGCCACCGCGGCCGATGCGCCGCGCAACGATTACGACTGGCGCACCAACTGGCCGACGCACTACGTCTTCGCCGACGGCACCGATGTCGGCTTCTCGTTGAAGTACCAGTACGACCTGGATCGGTTTTCCAACGACCAGGGCGTGTACGAGGACGCGCAGACGAACCGCCGCAAGGAATTCGGCATGTTCATTCGCAAGAAGGGCGTCTACGACGGTACCGTTGTGTTCGACTTCCAGACCAAGACCTGGCTCGACGTGTTCTTCCGCGTGCAGAGCAAGGCGCTGCTTGGCGCTGACTACGGTGCGCTGCGCGTCGGTTTCATGAAGACGCCCGTGGGTTTCGAGGGCAATACGAGCACGGGCAGTACGTCGTTCATGGAGACATCGCTGCCGATGCAGGCGATCTATGCGAACCGCCGCCTCGGTATGGACTGGGCGCTGACCCGCAAGAACTACCTCGTTCAACTCGGCTACTACAAAGGCGGCAACCTCCAAGGCGATCTCGACGGCCGCATGGTGGCCGGACGCGCTGCCTGGACGCCGCTCAACTCGCCGGGCAACGTGTTGCATCTTGGCGGCTCCCTGTCGCGCGAGTCGCCGCAGGGAACGACCGACGGGCGCGGCCACTACAACCCGCCCAGCGTACGTTTGCGCGCGCTGCCCGAAGCCGGCCTGATCACGCAGCGCCTGGTGGATTCCGGTGCGTTGCGCATCGCCGAGCATGTCGATCGTCGCGGTCTGGAAGCCCTGTGGATTGGCGGCCCCTGGTCCGTGCAGAGCGAGTACCTGGATGCCAAGGTGAAACTCCGCGGGCGGCCGGCGTACGACGCCCGCGGCTGGTATGCCTACGGCAGCTGGGTCATGACGGGCGAGTCGCGTGGGTACTCCGCAGGCAACGTATCAGACGTGGTGCCCAAGAGCCCCTGGGGTGCGTTGGAATTCGTGCTTCGCTACAGCACGCTCGACCTCGACGACGGCATCACGCGTGGCGGCACCGAGAGCGACTGGACGCTGGGCGCAAACTGGTACCTCACCAAGTTCCTCAAGCTGCAGGCGAACTACGTGCGCGCGACCAGCGATCGTCGTGACCTGCGCATCGATCCGCATATCTTCGAGATGCGTGCGCAGATCATGTTCTGAATCACTGCATGTGCCATCCATGACTGACCAGCAGCGACTGGCCGGTCAGCGCCTGCGAACCGAAGCCGGCGAAGAACAGCGCGGCGTTGGCGATGTCTTCCAGGGTGGTGAACTCACCATCGACGGTGTCGCGAAGCATCACCTGCTTCACGACGTCGTCGTTGCTGATGCCGAGTTCCTTCGCCTGTTCGGGAATCTGCTTCTCGACCAGCGGCGTACGCACGAAGCCCGGGCAGATCACATTGGCGCGAATGCCGTGCGCCGCACCTTCCTTGGCGATGACGCGCGCAAGCCCGAGCAGGCCGTGCTTTGCCGCAACGTAGGGTGCCTTGAACTTCGAGGCGACGTGCGAATGCACCGAGCCCATCAGGATCACCGAGCCGCCGCGGCCGCTATCGATCATCTGCCGCATGGCGGCGCGGCTGGTGAGAAAGGCGCCGTCCATGTGTACGGCCAGCATGCGCTTCCAATCGGCGAACGACAGGTCAACCAACGGCGAGATGATCTGCACGCCCGCGTTGCTGACGAGGATGTCGACGGGCCCGAGGTCACGAAGCGTGCGCGCGAAAGCGGCTTCGACCTGCGCCTCGTCGGTAACGTCCATGGCGATGCCGATGGCCCCCTGGCCGATGTCGGCAGCGGCGCCCTCCGCGCGATCCGCGGCGATATCGGCGATCACCACACGCGCGCCCGCTGCCGCGTAGGCTTCTGCGATGGCGCGGCCGATGCCACTGGCCGCGCCGGTAACGAGGGCTACTTTGCCCATGAGGTCGTTCATGCTGATGGTCCGTCGGATGCCCACACCGATTATGCGTGGCGTGGGCCGCCGTCGGCCATGGTACGAAGGTACGGGGCCGCTCCGTCAGCTGTGACGAAGACGCTGGAGGAGCACCTTACGCCTCTCGTCGAGGTCGGGCCTGTCCGCTCGATCGGTGTGTTTTTGCGGCTTGCGAGGTTCGTAGGCGCAGTGGGTCTCGCGCTCCGCAGGCAACTCGCCCGTGAGCAGGAAATGGCCCACCGACTGCTCGACGCACGGCGTGGCGGAGGCGCCGAAGATACCGTGACCGACCATGCCGTCGGCAACCACCATGGATGCTCTCGGCGAGGCGACGAACGCGTTACGTGCAAGCGCCAATGGGGTCGCTGAGTCGACTGCGGCGTGGACCATGAGGAAGGGCGGGGCGTCTTCCCGGCCTGGCAGCCGTGGCTGGCGGCGCGAGGAGCGTTCCCAGTGATGGCAGACGAGACCGGCATCGATGCTCTCCCCGGTGCTGGTGGGAAACGACTTAGCCCAGCCACGGGCGCGCTCGCGAAGCGCAGGGAGCGTGCGATGCCATGGCGTATCGCCGCAGATCACGGCGTAATACACGGGTCGATAGATGATGTCGTCCGGTGCGTCGGCTTCGAGGGCATCGATCAGCGATACGGCAGCGGTCCGGATATACCGGTTGACGGCCGTGTGGATGCTGAAAGGGTGGCTATCGATGTGCTGCATCATGAAGTCGGCGGTTACCTCGTCGTCGGAAACGGCCCGCGATGCCATGACCATCGCGGCGGACAATGTGGCCGGCGTCGAAATCAGAGGACCCCAGGCCTGTCGCGCCTTGCCGGGCATGCGCATGAACTGCCGCAGCACAGCGTCGGGGTTCGTGCCGAGTCCGTAGCGCACGTCGGAGACGGCTGGAATCAGGGCCCGGAGCATGAATTGTTCGTGGCGTTCTCGAAGCGTCTCGTCGAACTGCTCTTCGAACGTGGCGGTGAAGTTCATCGATGAATCCAGGACCATGCGGCCGGTACGCATCGGATAAGCCTCCGCATATAGCGCTCCGACGCGGGCACCGTAAGAGACGCCGAAGAAGTTCATTCGGGTTTCGCCCAGCGCCATGCGCGCGCGTTCCATGTCATGGACGTGGTCCAGCGTTCCCAGATAAGGCATCAGTCGATCCGCGCAAGCGTTCGCACGGGCCACGGCATCGCCCACGAAGATCCGCCAGGCGGCGTTGTTTCGGTAGATCGATAGATCGTTTCCGTCTATCCCTGTGGGCGCGACGGGCAGGCATCCATACCAGGTCCCCCCGGCCAGCCCCCGGGGTATCACCGCGACCAGATCGTAGCGATCGGCGAGGCGTCGCTTGTCACCGTCCAGCGGATCGTCCTTCGATGCGGATGACCACAGGTAGGCGGTGTCCGGAAGGAACTTCAGTGGCGAGGCGCCCGGCCCGCCAAAGTTGAAGAACAGCGCGCCCTGTCGCTCCGATGGTTCGCCAGCCCTGATGCGGATCAACGCCACGGCGATGTCGCCTTCGGCGGAATCATCGTAGGCAAGGGGCGCGGTCATGATCCCGCATTCCAAGCGTTGGCCCCACACGGGTTGCCATACCGGGTCGACGAATCCGGCGGGGCATGGGGACCATGCGATGCGGGGTACCGTGTCGGCTACGGTTGCCGTAGCCACTCCAGCATGGCTACCGGCAACGCACAGGATCGCCATGGGAAGAAAGCCGCGTAGGCGAGAAGAATGACGTTTCATCGTGGTGCTCCGTGGTTGGGAGCAGCCACGCTAGGCACTGTGTCCGAACCACACGAGCGGCTACCGGTGCCGCATCGTGTAGGGAAAGCGCATGAGGTGGAAGTGCGCCTGGAGTAACGCCGCTTACTCCAGGCGCGCTTCGCTATCGTTTTGCGTGGTTGGTCGAATGCTCACGCCGATCATGCGTGGCGTGGGCCCAGGGGTACACCTTACGAAGGTACGGCGCCGGTGCGTCAGCTGTGGCGAAGACGCTTGAAGAGGATCTCCCGCCGCTCGTCGGGATCCAGTCCGTCGGTACGACCGCTGCGTGCCTTGGGCGTGCGGGGTACGAAGGCACAGTGGGTCTCGCGTTCCTCAGGCAGTTCACCCGTGAGCAGGAAATGACCCACCGATTGCTCGACGCACGGCGTGGCGGAGGCGCCGAAGATGCCATGGGCGGCCATGCCATCGGCGATTACCATATGGGCGCTTGGAGACGCAGCGAACGCCCTGCGGGCGAGGGCCAATGGCGTCGCCGGATCGAACTCGGCATTCACGATCAGGAAGGGTGGGGCATCGGCCAGTCCAGCCAGTGGCGGATGGAAGCGCGGCGCGGTCCCCCAGTGATGGCATACGAGGCCGAACTCTACGCTGACCAGGCCCGCGGCAGGATAGTCCTTTTGCAAGGACTCGGCCTTGGCGCGAAACTCCGGCAGCGTCTTGCGCCACGGCGTGTCGCCACAGATGGTAGCGAAATACACCGACTGGCTGTTGACGTCCTCGTTGGCAGAGGCGTCGTACGTCGAATGGCTGAGGAGATTCCGGCCGGAAAACGCCGGATGGGCCGCCGTTCGGGCCAGCTGGGTCGCAGCATTCCTGATGGCATCGCTGATGCTCGGATCGGCGCTGAAATGGCGTCCTTGCAGCCGATACATCAGGTACTCGGGGGTTATGTAGGGGTTGGCGTAGAACCATGGGGCCATGATCAGCGCTGCTGTCAGATCCGCGGGGGTTCTGAGAATCGGAACCCATAATTCGAGGACGTGCGCGGGCATGCGCATGACCTTTTGCAGGATGGCCTGCGAATCGGTGCCGAGTCCGTAGCGCGGATCGGCCGCTGCAGGCAGGACGGCGCGCCGCATGAACAGGTCTTGGCTTTCGCGCGCCGAATCGTCGAGCTGGTTCTCGAAGGTTCCTGCGTAATTCATCGAGGAATCCAGAACGATCCGTCCAACATGTTGCGGATAGGTCGCCGCATACAGCGCGCCGACCCACGTTCCGTATGAGATGCCCAAGAAGTTCATGACCGGCTCGCCCAAGCTGAGTCGCGCCTGCTCCATGTCATGCACGTGATCGAGCGATCCGATATAGGGCTTGAGCTCATTGGGGCATGCCCTGGCCTGGGCTGCCGTTAGTCTCACGACCCACTCCCACACGGCGTCGTCCGGATTGATGGTGGGGTCGTGTGACCGCACGGCGGTATCGGATGAGGACGCGCAATCATACCGGTCACCGAGACGTAAGCCGCGAGGCACGACGCCGATCAGGTCGAAGTGATCGGCAAGGCGCCGCTTGTCACCATCCAATGGATCGTCTTTTGACGCGGACGACCACAGATAGGCGACGTCGGGGAGATAGTCGAGGGGCGAACCGCCAGGGCCGCCAAAGTTGAAGAACAGCGCACCTTGGCGTTCCGACGGTATGCCTGCCTTGATGCGTATGAGTGCCGTGCCAAATTGGCCGGTCGCGGAGCCGTCGTAGGCAAGCGGGACCGCCATGATCCCGCATTCCATGCGCTCGCCCCATATGGGCTGCCAAACCGGAGCGACGAAGCCAGCCGGGCACGGAGACCAGATGATGCGGGGCGGCGCGGCGGGATTGGCTGCTTTCGCCGCGCCGGGGTGTATGCCGGCGAGGCACATGAACGCCAGGGCAAGAAAGGCGCGTGGAGGCGGTGGGTGCTTCATCGTAGTGCTCCGTCAGGGGGCCACTACGCTAAGCAGTGCGTCGGGGCGGGACGATCGGTCGCAGGTGCCGCGTGGCGTAGGGCGTTGGCGCGCCGGATAGCGCGTTTACGGCGTGGCCCACATCCGCCGACTTTTCTTAGTTGATGCTTAGCTTCGGGACAGGCCCCGCGAGGTCGCGGTCACCTGTGCGGCTCTGCCCGCAAGTCGTTCCCGGAACGCGAAAGCGAACCGCTCGTCTGGGCCAACGGGGAATATCGCTATGCCTTTCCGGCAGTTTCCGGCGCTTTGCGAATCGGGATGAGTTCGCTGCTGCCGACGGAACGGTCCCCTGCGCTAGGCTCGGTCCATATCCTTTCGCGTGGAGTCGCGCGATGCAGGCAGTAACCAGGCCCGTGCTCATTGAGCTGCGTGGCGTTGGCAAGTCGTATGCCGTGGGAGCGATCGAGTGTCAGGTACTCACCGACGTTCATCTGAGCGTACGTGAGGGTGAGTTCGTTACCATCGCCGGGCCATCCGGCTGTGGCAAGACGACCTTGCTGTCGCTGATGGGGTTGCTCGACGTACCCACGCATGGCGAACTTCGCTTCGCAGGCGAAGCGGTGGCGATGCTTGGACGCGCGCAACGTGCGCTGCTGCGCAATCGCTATGTCGGCTTCGTGTTCCAAGGCTTCAACCTGATCGATGACCTCAACGTGGCGGACAACGTGGCATTGCCGCTGTCCTTTCGTCGCGACATGTCGGCGCGTGAGCGACGCCTGCGTGTGATGGAGGCACTGGCGAGCGTGGGAATGACGCACCGCATGCGGCACTATCCCAGCGGTCTGTCGGGAGGGCAGAAGCAACGCGTCGCCGTGGCGCGAGCGGTGGTGGGCGATCCGTCGGTCATCCTCGCTGACGAACCGACGGGCAATCTGGACACCCAGAATGGCGACATCGTCATGGCTCTCCTGAGTCAGTTGCACGCTTCGGGACGCACCATCTGCATGGTCACCCACGAGGACCGCTTCAGCGCCAGGGCCGATCGCATGGTTCGCCTCTTTGACGGTCGTGTCGTCGACGAAAGCACCTACCAGCAGCGCCGTAGCGAGGCGGATTCGGGTCTGGACGAACGTCGCTTCAGTGAATCGACACTGTGAACCGGCTGGTTGACGCAGCTCATGCGCTGCGGGAGCTGCTCAGGCACCCGGGTTTCCTCGTGCTTGCATCGAGCACTCTGGCCATCGGCACGGCCGCGTTGCTCGGTGCGCTCACGTTGCTTGATGCACTGCTTCTGCAGGCACCGCCGTGGCCGAACCATGCGGCCGTTGCGATCTACGGAGGGCGCACAGCCAGCGACCCCATGCGTGCCGCGTCACCCAAGCTCTACGACATCTTAGGCCAGCCGCCCGGCGTGTTGTCGCGGGGCATGGCAAGCATGCCGGAGACCGTGAACGTTCGTCTGGGGGGCCACGAGGGACTTCTGCGCGCGCAGCGCGTGACGCCGGGCTTCCTGCCCACCCTCGGCGTGATACCAACCTTGGGAGGCATGCAGAGCGCCTCGATCGGCAGCGGCGACGTTCTGGTGTCCGATGCGTTGTGGCGCGCGTGGATGGCCGACACAAACGACGTCGTCGGACGCCTCGTTACCGTCGATGGCCAACGGATGCGCGTTCGCGGCGTGCTGCCAGCGGACTACCGTTTCTTTGCCCATGTCGACCTCCTGCTACCGCTGCCTTCGGCGAACGATGCCGACACGGATGAAAACCTGACGGCTGTAGCTCGCCTTGCGCCTGGGTACGACGCGGAGACATTTTCCGTACAGGTCGCGCGGGCAGTAGAGGACGCTGCGGACGACCTCAAGCTGCAGCGCGTGGACTTGCCATGGTATGGCGCGACGGCGATCGACGATCTTGTGGCACGCGCGGCGCGCACGCGACTATGGGCGTTCACGATCTGCGGTCTGTTGGTTCTGGTGGTTGCAGCCGTGACCCTTGCGCAGTTGATGCTCACACGCGCGCTCGACCGTTCGCACGAGACCGCATTGATGATGGTGTTCGGCGCAGGGCGTTGGCAGGGTTGGTCGACGAACCTTGCCGAAGCGTCGATCATCGGACTGATCGCGAGCATGATCGGCTTGCCACTGGGCATGGCGTTGGTCGGTATCTACAAGCCGTTCATTCCTAGCGAATGGCTGAACTCGGCGCTGCCGCTGAGTCCGCGTTGGCACGTGCTGTTGCTGACTTCGGTGGTGACCCTGTTGGCGGCATGGGTGGCGAATCTCGCGGGCGCACTGAATGTATACAGGGCGCTTCTGCTCCGCGAGCGCAACGCCATGATTGGCTTCGGAGGCACGGTCCGCTGGCGCCGTGTTCGCGCCATGATGCTCGTGACGCAAGTTGCACTTGCGACCTGCCTGCTGGCTCTGGGCGTAGCGGCAACGGAGCGGTCCTGGCGCCTGACCCACGCACCGATGGGCTTCGACAGCGACAACGCGATGGTTGTCGAGCTGCACCCGCCCGTCGCCGATTATCCGGCGCGCGCCGAGTTGGTGAATCTGCTGTACGACCTGCGCGCCAGCGTCTCGGCATCGCAGGGTGTCGATCACGTAGGCTGGTCCACGCAGCTGCCCGTGGGTCAGGGGCTTGCCATGCCGTTCCGGCGACCGGACGGTCAGTACGCCTACGTACGCTACGTGCTGCTCACAGCAGGTGCGGCGCAGGCGTTGGGCATGCACAAGGTTGCAGGGCGCTGGCTCGATGAAGACGATAGCGCCGATACCTTGCGCGTGGCTCTCGTGAACGAGGCCTACCTTCATCGGATCGACGCCGTCGGTATCGGCGGAGCGGTTCGGCAGGGCGGGTCATCGGCACCACCGGCGCGGATTGTCGGTGTCGTCGAGGACACGTACGCCGTGGCGGGGCAGGCCGCAGAGCCGACGGTATTCCTCGCGTTTTCCCAGGTAGATGCACCGTCGCTTGCGCGCGTGCGTGCGCTGGCGCCGCTGTACGCGATCGTCCGCGGCTCGGAGGCGAGCGCGGCAGTCCACGACGTATTGACCCGTTGGGCGCATGTCATCGCACCCTCGCTTGCCGTCGCTCCGGCGCGCTCTCTGGATGAGGCCGCTCGACTGGCCACGGTTGCATCCCGGCGTGACGCCTTGCTGTTCGCCACGTTGTCCTTGTTGGCTGTCGGCCTCGCGGCGGTCGGTCACTATTCGGTGCAGTCGGTGGAAGTCGCGACGGGACGCTCGGCGATCGCCTTGCAGGGGGCCCTCGGCGCCACGCCGACGCAACTCCTGTTTCAGGTCGTTCGGCGAGGCGGATGGATCGGGCTCATCGGCACACTGCTTGGGTTGTCCGCCGTGCTCGTGGTTCAGCAGTCGTGGTACGCAGAGTCCCACGGATCGGATGCGGTGGGACCGGCGGCGATCATGGCGGTCGTGGTCGTCATGCTTGCCGTCACGCTTTCCTCAGTCCTTGCGCCGGCGCGGCGCGCGGCGGCGGTGGAGCCCTGGTGGGTCTTGCGTAGCAGTTGAACCCGTCTGCTGCGACATCAAATAGGTGGGGTCGTTATGTTGAGAAACAACGAAGATGCCTGGCCGGTCCTGGTGGTCGACGATCACCCGGACGTCCGCCTGGCATTGCGCGTTCTCCTGCGTTCGGAGGGCCTGTCCTCCGTCGAGGTAGGTACCGCGGAGGCCGCGATCGATGCCGTATCGCGTCAGGACTTCTCCTGTGCGGTACTCGACCTCAACTATGGCGCGGATACCACATCGGGTAATGAAGGGCTCGATCTGGTAGCGCGGATACGGATGGAAACGCCGGATCTGCCGATCATTGCGATGACGGCCTGGGGAAGCATCGGCCTCGCGGTTCGGGCCATGCGGATCGGTGCGGCCGATTTCATCGAGAAACCCTGGAACAACGCGCACATGATCCACACCGTGCGCAGCCAGATCGCGTTGCGCAGCATGTTCGACGAGAATCGCCGTCTCCGTGCCGAAGCACTTCTGTCCCGGCAGCCGGGAGATATGCTGCGGGTCTGTGAATCCTCCGCCATGCGCCATGTCGTCGATCTGATTCGGCGCATCGCCAGCGGCGACGCCAATGTGCTGATCCTCGGCGAGAACGGCACCGGGAAGTCGCTCTTCGCACGGGAAATTCACTTGCTGTCGCCGCGTACGGACTTTCCGGTGATCCGTGTCGACATGAGCACGCTTCCCGATTCGCGCTTTGCCGAAGAGATGTTCGGAGAGGAGAAACCGCAACCGTATCCGGGGAAGTTCGAACTGGCGCATCGCGGCAGCCTGATCATGGAGGAGATCGGAGCCATCCACCCTGCACAACAAGCGAAACTGCTGCGTGTGGTGGAAGAGGGCGAACTGGAACGAGGCGGCACCATGCGGACGCGTCGCGTGGACGTCCGGGTGATCTCCACCACGAACATCGACCTCGATACGGCCGTTCGTACGGACCGCTTTCGTCGCGATCTGCTCTACCGCCTCAATGCCATGCAGGTTCGCCTGCCGCCACTGCGCGAGCGGCCGGAGGACATCGTGCCCTTGGCGAGGCATTTCCTGTTGCGCGAATGCAAGCGAATGGCGCGTGGTGCCATGACACTCGCCCCATCGGCCGAACGAGCGCTGCGCAGCTACGACTGGCCGGGCAACGTACGCGAACTGGAGCACGCGATAGAGCGAGCGATCCTGCTCGCGGGTCACGATCAGATCGACGCCGAGTCGCTTTCGCTGCATCGACGCACCGACCTTGCGGTGGTCCTCGACTCCCTGACGTTACCCGAAGCCGAGGAGTTGTTGATTCGACACGCTCTCGAACGAAACGACCACAACCTGCAACGCGCGGCCGATGCGCTAGGCATTTCCAGGCAAGCGTTGTACCGGCGCCTGGAGAAACACCGTGCGCGCGCCGGCTTCGAGCACATCGGTTGAGGCGCCGACGCCACAGACATCGGTAGCCAGTGTGTCCAAGACGATATTTTCCACGAGATTGTCGCTGGAGGTTGTGCTCGGGAGCGCGCTCGTGTTGCTGCCGACGCTCCTTGCGAGTGCAATTCTCATCACCGTCCCCCGGTTGCACTGGTTGCCGCGACTAAGCATCTTTCTGGTTGGGCTCATCGTCACCTTGATGGTCGCCTGGTGGATCGGGCGGCGCGTACTCGATACGTTGTCGACCGTGTCGGATCTGCTGGGCGCGTTGCGCGAGGGGGACTTCGGCATGCGAGGTCGCGTTGAGCTGGGGTACCGTCCGCTCCAGGCGCTGGTGGCCGATGTGAATCTGCTTTCGGACACGCTGCGCGACGGGCGTCGCAAGCGTACGGAAGCTCTGCGTTTTCTGGGCAAGACCCTCACGGCGCTCAGCGATCCGGTATTCGTGGTCGATACCGAAGAACGTCTCACGCTCATCAATCCTGCGGCACGGCAGTTGATCGGTGCCGAGCGACAGGCGGTGCTGGGTCAGGGCCTCGCATCGCTCGGCCTCACGGAGGTGCTTGCCACCCCCGACCATGCGGTCTTTCAGGGGCGGTTTCCGGGTGGCGAAGGGCGCTGGCTGCTTCGTCACGTGACGTGGCACAGCAATGGGCGCGAGCACCGCCTCATCATGCTGCGCGACCTGAGCGCCATG
>Ga0209437_100778_pt1 | contig 15059 bp, 16 predicted proteins | sample AraplaL_Cvi_mTSA_FD_184266 | JGI IMG/M metagenome (GOLD analysis project Ga0209437, IMG submission 184266) | Arabidopsis root microbial communities from the University of North Carolina, USA - plate scrape CL_Cvi_mTSA (SPAdes) (version 2) | ecosystem: Host-associated > Plants > Roots > Endosphere...
CATGGTGCTACCCACTTTCGATCAAGACGCCGTCGACGCGACCCTGCGCGTGTCGCACCAGTGGTTTCTTGCCGTTTCAGCGTTGCTTCTCTACGCCGTCTTTCTGGTGCTGCAGACTCGCGGGCTGCGCGGCTACTTCATTTCGGGGAAGACGGCATCACACGATGATTTGCCGGAGCGCACCGCAGGCCATGGACCCCGCGTGGCAGCGTGTTTTCTCGTGGCGTACCTGATTCCCGTGGTGTTCCTCGTCGACAAGCTCGCGGTGCCGGTCGATTACGTGGTGGAAACGTTGGGCGCGCCAGCGCTGCTGGGCGGACTGGCGATGGCCGTGCTGGTGGCGATGCCGGAGGGCATGGGGGCCATCCGGGCGGCCAACCGCAACGAGTTGCAGCGTGCCGTTAACGTGCTGCTCGGTTCGGTACTCTCCACGATCGGCCTGACGATTCCCGCCGTCCTCATCATCAGTTGGGTAACCGATCATCCGGTGACGCTGGGCATCGGCGGTTCGGACCTGGTGCTCTTCCTGCTGACCCTGGTGCTGTCCATCATGACGTTCACCAGCCCGCGCACGCATCTGCTGCAGGGCGCGGTGCACCTGCTGGTCTTTGCCTATTTCGTATTCCTCATCTTCGCGCCCTGACGGGGATCGTCGCTTCGTCCCGTCCGGCCTCTTGCCTCGCGACGGCGGCGACCTTCACGGTCGGACCGGCAATCCGGAGTCCGTTCCTTCGTGACCTGTCCGGCCCGGCGGCGGGGGATCGTCCGTTTCATCCGGTTTACGCCGAAAGTGCGGTCGGAGCGCCACATTGGCCCGCGTATGATCGCCCCGGGTTCCCATGGAGATGAAGGGCCGGTGGAAAAGATACTCAAGGACGTCCGCCTCACGGGACGCGAGGTGACCGTATGTTGGGCGGCGATTCCTTCGCCGTACGTGGTCTGGAACGAACGGCAGCTCGGGCAGGGGTTCGCCTGGCGACCGGGAGCCGTGTCGTTCCGTACATTGGAAGACGATGGCCCCCATGACATACGGATCTATCGAGTCCGTGGCGAGCCGCCTTTGCCGCCGCGGGCGGTACGGGTCATCGAGGTGCCATTCCTGTTGCCGGTGGCCAACGGCATCGAAGTCGGTGGCCGGCTCGATACGCGGATGCTCGGGTGGCTGGCCGGAAGCTACCTGCTGCGCGTGGCGTTCTTCAACGCGCCGCGTTTGGAGTTTGCCTTCATGAAAGACGCGGAGCCGCGGTTTGCCATACCGGTGGCCGATGCGGCGATTGCGCGGCGTACGGACTTCGACCTGAGCGGCATACCCGCCTAGATCGACGCTGGCGCAAGCGGGTCCAGACGCCGGCCTGTCGTGAAAGCCATGGCGAAGACCACCGCGGCAGGAAGCCACAGCGCGCGACTCGTCCAGGCATCGGCGAGCGCGGCACCGGCGATGCCTCCGGCAATGAACGTGCCGATGACGACGACGCAGAGGCGAGCCCGTCGGCCGTCATAGGTGGCGCCACGCAGGCGCTGACCGAGGGCTATACCCAGATCGGTGAACATGCCGGTCACGTGCGAGGTGCGCAATACCGCGCCGGTGACCAGTGAACTGGCACCATTCTGCAGTCCGATCGCCAGCGCGCAGAGGCACGTGCCGACCGTGGGCCATCCGTCGAGCACGTGGGCCGCCACGACAAGCAGTACGCCTTCCATCGTCAGCATCGCAACGCAGGCACGCCCGCGCGCCCAGCGCGCCGAGCGGATCGTCCACGCACTTGCCATGCAGCCGAGCGTGAAGAAGCAGATGATCGCCGCGGCATGCAGCAGCAAGGCGACGTTGCCGGTGCCGATGCCGATGGCACCTTCGGTAGATATGCCGGTGAGGTGGGTGACTCCGCCGTGGTGCAAGGCAAGCAGTGCGATGGCATTCGTGGCGCCTGCGGCGAAGGGCAGGGCGGCAGCCCAGCTCCAGACCCAGCGCGGGAAGGGAGGAATCATCGGCATCGAAGGTGTGCGGAAGGGCCTTAGTTTCGCACGAACCGCACGCGTTACCGCACTCCGGCAGCGAAGCCGGACCAACGCGTATCGCGGAGGCGATGGCCCCCGCGATACGCCGGGGCATCACCGCCCCAGGTCGCTCAGGAAACGCTTGGTGTATTGCAGCACGCTCGTGCTCGGCACGGAGTTGCACGTGGGCGACGCAAACCCGCCGGAGCAGGGCGTGTCACGGTCGAGCGACCAGAAGTGCAAGCCCGCCAGCTTGTTGGTCGCGGCGTAATTGACCACGGTGTCCACGTCGCTGACGGTGAAGGTTTCGCTCGCGACGTCATTGAGGCCGATCATCGGCGTGATTTCGATCTTGCTGAGCGGAATGCCGTAGGTGTGCTGCAGGTTCGTTACGGCCTGGATTGCCGACTGGCCCATGTCGCAGCTACCGTTCTTCACCACGCAGATGCCGGGACCCGCCGCACCGTAGTCCATGGTCATGAGATTGATGGTGTAGTTCTTCAGCCCCGACGCCTTGACTGCGCGAACGACGGCATCGCCGGTGGCGTTGACGCCGCCGTAGCTTCCGTCTGACGCCGCGAGCGTGGCGAGCGTGAAGGAGAAGCGCAGGTTCGGATACAGACTCTCGGCATAGACCGCGTTGCTGACCAGCGCGTTGAGCTGTGCCGGCGTCTGCCCGCTCTCGATGTCGAAGTCCACACCGACCATGTGCGGCGTCATATAGGTGGAAAGAAACTTGGCCATGCCGGTGGCGGTGCTGCAGGTGAATACGCCGGCCTGGCCGCCCGTGGACACGACATAGTTGATCCCGGCGCTGTTGAGGCGCTGGATGTTGGCGCTCGCGAAAGCGGACGCGGGCACACCACCCCAGTTCTCGCTGCCGCATTCGCCGGACGCGAATGCCAAGGTGATCGCACCAAGGTTGGGTACCTGCGTGGAGACGAGGCTGCCACTGCCCACGACGGGCAAGCGCGTGCCGGTCACCATCGTCGACATGATGTTCGTATTCCAGTCGAGATTGATGGTGATGTCCTTGTACGGACTGAAGAGCAGATCGCCAGCGGCCGGTGGCGGATTGTTCGGCGGCGGGTTGTCGGGTGGCGGGTTGTCCGGCGGCGTACTGCCGCCGCTGCACGCGCCTTGCGAGGTCCAGGGCTGGCCGGAGCCGCTTCCGCCGTTATGGGTCGCGGGATCGTCGCCCTGCGTCCACCAGTTGGCGAGATAGTTCACGCCATTCTCGCTGGCGACGTTGCCGCCGGTGTAGACGGTGCCCGCACTCCAGGCGGCTGCGCAGGCGGTGGCCGCGTGCGCAGCGCGAAGCGGCACGGCGGAGGAAAGGGCGAGTGCGATGGCCACGCCGAGCGTGCCGGTACAGCTGCCGGCCCACACGCGGGACGGCATGGCGAGTGACTTCATGAACATGGAGCGCCTCCGGATCGAAGTGAAAGGAAGGGGCTCGCGAAAGCCGCGGTCGTGCCGTGCCCTCCGTTCCCCTGGTCGCGTCCGTGCGGTACCACCTACTGCGAAAGCGGACCCGGTTTAGTACTGAAATGACAACGTTGTCTATCTGCCTTGTCGCGAAGTGTGACGGCCGCCGTGAAGCGTGTTTAACGAGCCGTGATGCGCTGCGGCGGGTATGTCAGGACATGGGATGTGTTTTGCGCTGCTGGGCATCCCTGGCGTTTGACGCGATGCATCAGCCGAGAGCTTGCGGGAATTGTCCGCTGGCTGTCCTCAATGACAACGACGGTCATTTGGCCGTACGACGGAGCAACGGCGATACGATCCGGCTTGCCGATTACGCGCCTTCGCGCCGTGCAGGGATACGCCACCTCTCACGGCCGTTCCTCGACCGGCGATGACGCCTGGACGTTCATCGCGCCGTCTCTCAAACGGTGTCGCGCAGCTTCCGTCGTTCCTTGTCGATTTCCTCGATCAGGGGCGCGACGGTGTCCGGTTCGCCCAGGGCTCGCAAGGTCTTGCGAAGTTCGCGCAGGTCCTGGGTCGCCCCGAGCGTATCGGAAAGCTTCGATAGGGCGCGGTGCGTGGCCTTATGCAGGTGGGCGTCGCGCCCTCCCTGCGTCCCGAGCGCCTTGGATGCCTTGTGCCGCAGTTCCAGTTGCATGCGCAATCGACGCACACGGCGGCGCCAGCGATGGGTGTTCTCCGGGGAGGGCTTGGCCGATGCCCGTTTCTGCGCCTTGGCGACGCGTCGCTCCGAACACGCCAATGCCTGTTCCACCACGCGCTCGTCGACCCGGTTCCACGGTAGTGCTTCGACCTTGGTGGCGAGCTCCCGAAGCTGCCGGCGGCGAGCGAGGAATCGGGGATCGTCGTTCAGCACGTCTGCAAGGCGACCCTCGCAGCGACGTTCCAGCAGATCGATGGCGCGAGCCCACGACGGTGACGGCGCTGCGCCAGCGAGTTTTCGCGCCATGGTCGTGGCGACGTAGGCGTCGCGCAGCGGTGACAGGCTCTCGGCAAGCCGGGTCAACACCGCTTCGATCGCAGGCAATTCTGCTTTGAAAGGCGCCTCGCCGAGACGCAGGAGACTCTTCAGCCGGCGAAGGGATTTGCGCGCCTCATGGACGCCCCGGTGCCGTTGCGTCGCATCGGCCAGCGACCGATCCGCCTTGCGGCATTCCTTGAGGGCAAACGCGGCGAGTACGGCACCGATGGAGGTAGCGGTGGGCTTGGCCATGCGCATTAGATAGCAGACCGGTGCCAGGTGCCATCCGGCCCGGCAGGTATCAGCTGGCGGAGCCGTCGTCCCCTGGTTCGGCTGTCTTGCGTCGGCGACGCGGCTTGGGTTCGCTTGCCGCAATCAGGGCCTGGAGATAGGCGATGCCTTCCTCCTTGGGGAACCAGGCCACCACATCGGCCACGGTCAGCCCATGGCGCAGCCGCAGCGCCTCGAACTCGGCACGGGCCGCGGCCAATGGATCGACCTTGGGCGGGCGACCGCGGCGCTTCGGCGGTGCGGGTGGGGGCGCCGGTACTGGCGCTGGCGTGGGAGCAGCCTGGGGCACGGCGGGCTCGTCCTTGGCGGCCTTGCGGTCCAGGGCAGCAAGCTCCTCCTGGAACTGTTTGAAGTCGTATTTGCCGGACGAGTTCATCGCGATACTTGGACCAGTGGAACGGCCATTGTGCCACGCCATGCCCGTCTTCGCCGTGAGAAACAGGGACAGATGCCCTCGTTTCGCACGGCGATGGCCGCAGGCGGGCCATCAGTGGTCTGCGCTGTCCGTGCCGCGGAAAGTGACTACGAGAACATCGCGATGCGACGCCTTGCCCGCGTCCAACGGCGTCACCGGGGTAACGCCGTGGAAGACCCTCGGGTCGTGAATGAGGGCGGCATCGAGCGGCTGGGACAGGGTGAACTCGCCGAGGGCGCGGCCGTCCGGGTCGTGGATCGTGGTGGTGCCGCTGGCGATGTTCTCCCGGTCCACGAGCAGTACCAGCACGTAGTCGACACCATCGCGGTGGCTGCCTTCGGGGGTGGGCTCGCCGGGCGCACCGGCCGTGGCCTCGATGCGGAACTGATGCACCTCGATGTGCCACTGGTGGACGTCCGGCGAAAGAGCGCCAAAGAAGTCGCGGCAGAAGTCGAGTACGGCACGTAGGGTCGGGCTTTGCGCGATCTCGGGCAGCACGGGCTCAAACCAGCGTTCGATGTCGCCCTGGAGCGTGTTGTATGCGAGTGTCTGGAAGTGCGCCTGATGCGGCCGCTGCTCGACGGGACCAAAGGCGGTGGCGGCAAACGTGGCGTAGCGTCGACGCCGGGACCGGCCCGTGGCGGCGAGATAGGTATCGGGTTCCAGCGCATTCCAACTGGCGGCGAAAGCATCCCAATCGGACAGCGGGGTGAGCCGTTCCACTAGGCGGCGCATCTCGGCACCATGCACGAAGGCGAAACCCTCGTCCCGTACCTGATCGTGGAGGGTCGTTTCGGTCGCTTCGAGGGGGGTGTTCATTGGCGAAGTATACGTCCGCGGGATGCGCGAACGGCGCGGCAAAGCGTCTCGGTGCGAGCGCTCAGTCCCCCTCCGCCTCGCGTTCGGGCGAGTCTTCGCACCCCAGTTTCTTGCGAGCTGCCGCGGCGCGACGCGTGTAGTGCGCGCGGATGGCGTCGAGGGTCTTTTCGTCCAGCTCTTCCAGGTCCAGCAGGGCATCGTTGGCGCCCTGGAGCGCGTTGATCAGCTCATCGAGCTTGATTTGCATGGCCTCGGTGTCGCGGTTCTGCGTGTTCTGGATCAGAAACACCATGAGGAAGGTGACGATCGTGGTGCCCGTGTTGATCACCAGTTGCCAGGTGTCGCCGAATCCGAATGCGGGCCCGCTCGCGGCCCAGACGATCACGATGCCGACGGCAACGGCAAACGTGGCCGGTTTGCCGGCCGCCTTGGCGACCGCCATCGCCATGCGGGTGAAGAAGCTTTGATTCTTGTCTTTGTTTGCCATGGGCGCCTCCAGACCTATCCGCTCGCCGCGCAGCCCGCGGACCGCTCGCGCTCAGCGTGGTTCGCCGTCCGTGAAGCACGAGCGAAGGGGAGACGTGTCGCGACAAACGATGGCTCGAACGTCGCGACATCGGGGCGGCATGTGCGAAATGAGGGGAGGCGATCCGATCGCAGCGTCAGGCGCGCGCCCTGAACGGCTTGAACGGTGCATGGGGCGTCACCGGCCCCGGCTTTTTGCTCTCGATGTTGTGGACGAGGACGTTGTCCAGCGCCTTTGCGATCTCGTCCGCGCGCTTGAGCCGCTTGCCGTCACGCGCAGGCATCAGGGCATCGTACAACCGCTCGCACAGCCGCTTCATGGCGTCGGTGATGGTTTTTCGCTCGGTCTGCTCGGCCGGGGTCAGCTTTCGCTGGCCTCTTGCCTGTGCCACGGGTGGCCGAATGAACTTGCCGAAGCGCGGGCTCATCGGCAGGGAAGGCGGACGGCGGTGTCCGGTGCCGACGGGTGAATGAGATGGGCGAAGTGAGGTGTGAATCATCGGGCGACTCCTGGAAAGGTACGGGAGTTATGCCCGGACGACCTTCGCGCCGAAGCCGGTCACCGCCGACCGTTGCGGTCGGCGGTTCGCCTTGTCAGGGCACGCGCAGGGGCTGAGGTTTGTCGAGGGCCGCCAGCAAGGCGCCGTCGCGATCGTAGACGTCGGGCTTGTACGCGAGCTTGCCGTCGTCGCCGATGTCCACCGTCCAGTAAGCGATGAGCACAGGTACCGCCGTGGGCAGCGTCACGTTCTGTGTCGTCTTGGCATCGATCCGCTGGTCGATCGCCTGACGATTCCACTTCTGTGCGTCGTTGAACAGCAGCTCCACGAGTTCGAGGGGATGTTCGACGCGGATGCAGCCGGAACTCGTGTCGCGCTTGGCTTTTTCGAACAGATCCCTATGGGGCGTGTCGTGCAGGTAGACCGAGAACGGATTGGGGAAGCGAATGACCACCTGACCCAGCGAGTTACCCGGGCCGGCGTCCTGCCGCAGCGTGATGCCACGAGGATTGGACCAGTCGACGCTTGCCGGCGATAAGGTGTTGCCGCTGCTGTCCAGCACGCGAATACGGTTGTCGGCGAGATAGCCGCGATTCTTGCGGATCTTGGGCAGCACGTCGTTCTTGAGGATGGTCGGCGGTACCGTCCAGGTGGGATTGAAGGTGACGTAGGTGATCTGCGAGCGAAAGATCGGTGTGCTGCGATAAGGCTTGCCGACCTGCACACGGGATTGCCACACGCGTTTTCCATCGCGGTAGTAGCTGATCTTGTAGCCCGCGACGTCGACGACGACAAAGGTGCCCTGCAGGGAACGCAGCAGCCAACGCGCCCGTTCGAGGTTGACGCGTACCTGCCCGATGCGGGCCTGCACAGGCACGTTGAGCGCCGCGAGTGTGCCGGCGCCGACGTTGCCGTCGGCATCCAGATACTGATCGACCTGGAAGCGTTTCACCGCGTCGGCCAGCGGGCTGTCGTACAGCTCGCCATGCGCCAGCGTCGGATCGAGATAGCCGCCTGCGACGAGGCGCGCACGAAGCGCCTCTACCCGGGCGTCCTTCATCCCCGCCTTCAAGGTAGGACCGTCGGGAACGGAAGGCCAGCCGCCCGCTGCGGCGGTGGCGCGCAGTTGCGCCAGCGCGTCGCGCAGCTTGGCGTAAAGCGGGTTCTGCGGTCGCGCCATGGCGAACGCCTGATCGACGCTGCGCTCCTCGATCGACGTCTGCAGCATGGCCATGCCTTGTTGTGGGTCGATCGCCGTGGGGTCGAAATTCCAGGTGGGGTCGAGCCGCACCGGGTCGACCTTGCCTCGCACGAGCTGCACCAGGGCGGTGATGTAGGACGCCGTGGCGGCTACGTCGAACTCGGCGCGCTGCGCCGGCGTGGTGTCGGGGCGCTGCAGTCCATCTGCTGCTGCCCGCAGTTCGGAGAGGTGGTAGTCCTCGGGCAACAGCCCATCGTTTTCTACCGATGCCAGTCCGGCGAGCAGTTGCCGCACATTCGTCTCGTCCGACCACGCCGACAGGTAACGGCGCTGGGCGTAGAAGTCGGCAATGGCCTTTCCGAGGGCGGCGTCCTGGCGGGCGATCGGCCCGCCATCCAGCGGAGCCATCTGTTGCAGCCGACCGTAGATGGCCTGGGCTACCGGATCGTCGGTGGATGGGGGCACGGCGGCGCTGGCAGCGACGGCCGGTTCGCTCGCCACAATGGGCGGCGGCGAGGCGGCCGAGGCATCGCTGTCAGGGATGGCCGTCTGGGCCAGGGTTGCTTGGGCAACTGCCCAGCCGACGGCGGCAACAAGAGCCCGCAGGCGGTTTTCCATAGGCATGATCTATCGATTCCTTGTCTGGGTAGCCAATGGACGCATCTTTTCACGAATCCAAAGGGCGAGGGTGTGACGATAATGTGGTCAATAAATGATCAGCACGTTAGGATGCTCCGTCGTCCGTTGTCCGGCTGATTGCATGATTCGATCGCTTCATCCGCTCCTCGCCTGCGTTTCTGTTGTTGGCGCCCTCGCTCTTTTTCCCTCCGCCGCTCATGCCGCCGATACCCTCGGCGACGCATTGGCTCGGCTGGCGCCGTCTGCCGATCCGAAGGTCATCGGGCTGGCGGTACGCGCCGCGGAGTGCGCACAGGTACAGGGCGGCGCGCCCGCCGAACGGCTGGCGGTGATCGATTATTCGAAGCCGTCTTCGGAACCCCGCCTCTGGGTGTTCGACACGGTGAACCGCAAGCTGCTGTTCCAGGAACTCGTGGCCCACGGCAAGAACAGCGGTGACGCGACGGCTACACGCTTCTCCAACGCACCGGACAGCTTGGCGTCCAGTCTTGGCCTCTTTCGCACGTCGGACACCTACACGGGCAAGAACGGCTACTCGCTGCGCATGATGGGATTGGAACCGGGCGTCAACGACCAGGCGATGGCTCGTGCCATCGTCATCCACGGAGCCGCGTACGTCAGCGAGGCCATGGCGCGTGTCGCTGGGCGTATCGGTCGAAGCTGGGGGTGCCCGGCGGTGCGCACGGCCGTGGCGCACAAGTTGATCGACGCCCTCAAAGGCGGGCAGATGGTCTTTTCCTATTACCCCGACAAGCGCTGGCTGGGTTCGTCGCAGTATCTGAAGTGCACGGGTGGGCAACTGGCAAAGGCCGAAGCCCGCGCGGGCGGACAAAGCGGTACGTGATCGCACGCGTGCGCCGTCGCGCTAGAATTCCCGGACCTTCACCCTGGAATCCAGCATGAAACACGTTCTTGCGATCGCCGCCTGCACCCTCCTCGCCGGCTGCGCCACCAGCGGCATGACCGACACCCTGCCCAAGCTCAGCAGCAAGACGGGCAAGAGCGTGACGGCCTATGTGCAATGCGTGGAGCCGAAGTGGCAGGCGCTGGCGAAAGACGCCAAGGGCGATGCGAAGGACGACAAGGGCCGCGTCACCGCGAACGACGATGGCAAGCACGAGCGCCTGGATGTGACCGCGAACGGCGCCGGTGCCCAGGTGGTGATGTACGAAATCCAGAAGGGCAAGGGCGACTACGACAGCCGCTTCCGCGACGAGGCCATTTCCTGCCTTTGATGCCCGGTCGCGAGGCTGACGTCTCGCGGAAACGCTATGCCCGGGGACGCGATTCCCGGGCCCGTTCCACGGCGTCCAGCAGCTGGGCGCGATCGAACGGCTTCTCCAGAAACACCGCGGATAGCGGGAAGGGCTCCAGATCCTGAGGCAGGCGGCTGGACACCACGACGATGGCCGTCGACGGACGTTCCCTGAGTGCCGCCTGCAGCAGGGCGGTGCCGCGTCGCTCGCCCGGCGTGTCCGCGTGGATCACCATGAGAGACAGTTCCGGCAATTCGTGGAACGCCCGCTTGGCATCGCGGTACGTTACCGTGGCCCGAGCCTGGTAGCCGGCATCCGTAAGGACCATGGCCACGGTCTCCGCCACCATGTGGGCACGGTCGAAGACGAGAGCAGTAGGCGCATGGGCGGGTTTCACGGTCATGGCGCAGAGTCTAGCGTCGTCGCGGCCTTCGTGGCAGGGTTCCAGACGACTGGGTGACTCGATTTTTCACTCTTCATCGACAATATTCGGCAAATCCTTTCGTTCTTCCCCGAGGAGCTTCCCCATGCGTTACATCGCCCTTGCCGGTCTGGTCCTGCTCGCCGGCTGCGCCGCTAACCGCAACGAACGTCACGTGGGCCTGCATGACGTGCCGTCCAGCACCGTTTTCGGCCTGCAGGATCCCAACGGCGGCGACGCCATGCTGACCGTGGTACGCGCCCAGGGCCTTTGGGGCGGCGGCTGCTCCAGCGCCATCTACGTCGACGACAAGGTCGTGGCCGACATGGAGATCGGCGAGCAGCTCGCGCTGCATGTGCCGGCTGGCGCGCGCAAGCTGGGCATGCAGCCGCATGGTTCGTGCAGTGGCGACCGCGTGGACGTGGACGCGACGGTCGGGCAGGGCGAATCGCGCACCTTTACGATCCCCGCCAGCGGCGAAGGCCTGACCGCCGAGGCGGCACCGAAGGCCTGACACCGCTTGTCATTTCGCTGACGGCGGCGCGAGAATCGAGTCGCCGCCACGGCGACAACCTGGGGAGTCGTATCGTGCATCGACGTATCGTTGGCCAGTATTCCGTGGAGGTGCGTACGCTCAAGACGCCCGTCGGCGGCTGGAAAGCGGCGTACATCGTCGAACCCGCCGCGCAGGCCGGGCCACGCGACTTCGTCATGATCACGCTGCTCGACGAGTTCGACGACGAGCGGTCCGCCGTGGACGCGGCCATGGAAAAAGGCTCCCGGCATGCGCATTGGCTGGCCGAGTCGAGGCGCGTGTGCACCCCGTGACGTGACCGCTATGGCGACTTCGCCATAACGCGCTCGCGACGGACGTCTACCTAGCTTCGTGCCCACAAAGGCCAAGGGGGCCTTTCCCACGGAGCGGCATCCTTGCAGCGCACGATCCTCTATGTACCGTTCAATGCGTCGTCTCGCGGGCAATGGAGCCTGCGGCGCAACGCCGATCTCGTTGGGCAGTTCGCCACCCGCGACGAGGCGATGCGCCACGCGCTGGCGCTGACGGCGGCCATTCGCCACCAGGCGGGCCATGCCGTGGAGATCAAGGTCGAGGACGAAGCGGGCGCGTGGCATCTGGCCCCGGCCGGCACGGACGACGAGGACGCCTAGCCGTCGCCGCGGCTTTCTAACGCGTCGTCGCAGGATATGAGACGGCGTGTCGCGATAACGGGCGCCCCTCTGTTGCCCGGTATTTTCCATGGCCGCCTACCTCAAAGCTCTTCGCGCCGACGAGGCTGATGGCGTGCTCGCCACGGCGCACGACGGCCGCACGTTGGCGCATCGCCTCACCGACAAGTACGGCGACCGCGTGTGCTCCGCCTTTACCGTCTTCGGCCGAGAGGGAGATTTTGCGGCGTTGCCCGAGGACGTGCCGGCGGGTCTGGGGCGCGCGCTTGCCGCCCGGGGCATCGAACGCCTGTACAGCCATCAGCAGGAAGCCTGGGCCGCAGCCCGCGACGGAAAGCACGTGCTCGTGGCGACGCCGACGGCATCGGGCAAGACACTCTGCTACACGATGCCGGTGATCTCCTCGGTGCTGGAGGCAGGTGCCAAGGCCTTGTACCTGTTTCCGACCAAGGCACTGGCGCAAGATCAGGTCGCCGAGTTGCTCGAAATCAATCGTGCGGGCGACCTGGGCGTCAAGGCTTTCACCTTCGATGGCGACACCCCGGGAGACGCTCGTCAGGCGATCCGGCTGCATGGCGACGTGGTGGTCAGCAACCCGGACATGCTGCATCAGGCGATCCTCCCGCATCACACCAAGTGGGCGCAGTTCTTCGAGAACCTTCGCTACGTGGTGATCGACGAGATCCACACGTATCGCGGCGTATTCGGTTCGCACCTTGCCAACGTGTTGCGCCGCCTGAAGCGCATCTGTGCGTTCTACGGTGTGCGCCCGCAGTTCGTGCTCTGCTCGGCGACGATCGGCAACGCCACCGAACATGCTCAGGCGCTCATCGAGGACGAAGTCGTGACCGTCAGCCGCAGCGGCGCGCCCACTGGCGATCGCCACGTGCTGCTGTGGAACCCGCCGGTGATCAACCCTGACCTCGGTCTGCGTGCATCGGCGAGGTCGCAGACGAGCCTCATCGCGCGCGTAGCGATCAAGGCGAAGATGAAGACCCTGGTCTTCGCGCAGTCGCGGCTGATGGTCGAGGTGCTGACGAAGTACCTGAAAGACGTGTTCGATCACGACACGCGCAAACCCGCGCGCATCCGCGCCTACCGCGGTGGTTACCTGCCCACGGAGCGCCGCGAGGTCGAGCGCGAGATGCGCGCCGGCAACGTCGATGGCATCGTTTCCACGTCCGCCCTCGAACTCGGAGTCGACATCGGCAGCCTGGATGCGGTGGTGCTGAATGGTTATCCGGGTTCCATTGCGGCCACCTGGCAGCGCTTCGGTCGTGCCGGGCGTCGGCAGCAGCCTTCGCTTGGGGTGCTGGTGGCGACCAGTGCGCCGCTGGACCAGTACCTCATGCGTCATCCCGCCTTTCTTACCGAGGCCAGCCCCGAGCATGCACGGATACAGCCCGACCAGCCGCTGATTCTGCTCGATCACATCCGCTGTGCCGCTTTCGAATTGCCGTTCCTCGATGGCGATGCTTTCGGCCCCGACGATGCGGGTCCGTACCTGCAGGTGCTGGCCGAGTCGGAAGTGTTGCATCGCGAAGGCGAGCGCTGGGAGTGGATCGCCGACAGTTACCCGGCCAACGCGGTGAGCCTGCGTTCGGTGGCGGACGGTAATTTCGTGGTGGTAGATCGTACCGAAGGCCGGCAGACGATCATCGCGGAGGTGGACTACTCGGCGGCGGCGCTCACCTTGTACGAGGGGGCCATCCACATGATCCAGTCGGTGCCGTACCAAGTGGAAAAGCTCGACTGGGACGGGCGCAAGGCGTATTGCACACGTACTCGCGTCGATTACTACACCGACGCCATCGACTACACCAAGCTCAAGGAGCTGGAATGCTTCGACGGCACGCGATCCGGCGAGGGCAGTGCACGGCATGGCGAGGTGCATGTGGTCCGGCGCGTGTCGGGTTACAAGAAGATTCGCTACTACACGCACGAAAACATCGGTTATGGTCCAGTCAACCTGCCCGACCAGGAACTGCATTCCACGGCCGTCTGGTGGCAGCTACCGCAGACGGTGCTCGATGAGGCCTTCCGCTCGCGCCAGCACGCGCTGGACGGCTTTCTCGGCGCGGCGTACGCGTTGCATACGGCGGCGATCGTGGCCGTGATGGCCGAGCCGCGCGATCTGCAGAAGGCGGTAGGCTCGGGCGACGGCGGCTGGTCGGCGCAGGTGGATGCCGCCGGACGCGGGCAACTGCGCGCCGACGATGGCACGGCCGCGCTGCCCGATGCGCTGGAGCGTTTCCTGCCCACCGTCTATCTCTACGACAACTTCCCCGGTGGCGTGGGCCTCAGTGAACCGCTGTTCCGCCGCGCGTCCGAGCTGTTGGCGCATGCGCTGGCGACCGTAGAAGGCTGTGCCTGCAAGGCCGGTTGTCCGGGGTGTGTCGGGCCGGTGCTCGCGGCGGACGAAGGTCGCGAGGAAACGCCGCGCAACCTTGCCACGCGTGTGCTGCGGCTGCTCGGGGCGGGCGCATGAGCGAGCTTGCCTCGCGGCTCGCCGCGTTGCGCAAACAGGCAGGAGCCGGCACGGGCAAGACGCCCGCGCCGCCCAAGCTCGCTGCAACGACCGCATCGGTCCCCGCGCATCGTGGCGTCGACCTGGCGGCACTGCGTCGCATGGCGGGCGTGCGCGAACGCCTGGGGCAGCCGCGTGCGGTGTCGTCACGACCGCTGTCGCGTGACGTGCCCGGCGAAGAGATTGCCCCCGGGCTGCGTTATCTCGAGCAACGTTTCGCCTGGGCCGAGCCGCCCGCCGAACTCGATCTCTCGTTCGCGCGTCTTACCCGCGCCCGGCGGGAAGATCTGCTGCATTTCGATACGGAAACCACGGGTCTCGCCGGCGGCACGGGTACCCGCGCCTTCATGATCGGCGCAGCGGACTGGCACGATGGCGCGCTGCGTGTCCGTCAGCTCTACATCACGACCATGGCAGCTGAAACGGCCATGTTGCGCGCATTCGCCGAGTGGATACACGTAGCCACGGTGCTCGTGAGCTACAACGGGAAATCGTATGACGCGCCGCTGCTTGCCACGCGCTATCGGCTGGCGCGGCTTTCCAATCCCTTGCAGGGGCTGACCCACGTCGACCTGTTGCATCCGATGCGTCGACGTTATCGGCACGTGTGGGAGAACTGCCGCATGCAGACGGCGGAGCGGAAGCTGTTGCGCATCGTGCGTGAGGACGACCTGCCGGGGTCGGAGGCGCCGCGCGCGTGGCTCACCTACCTGCGCGGTGGTTCGTCGACCGATCTGGTCCGTGTGGCGGAACACAACCTCCAGGACGTGCGCACGCTCAGCGGGCTGATGATCGAGGCGCACGGCTGGGCAGAGGCGCCTGTGCTCAATGTGTCG
>Ga0209437_100779_pt1 | contig 15012 bp, 5 predicted proteins | sample AraplaL_Cvi_mTSA_FD_184266 | JGI IMG/M metagenome (GOLD analysis project Ga0209437, IMG submission 184266) | Arabidopsis root microbial communities from the University of North Carolina, USA - plate scrape CL_Cvi_mTSA (SPAdes) (version 2) | ecosystem: Host-associated > Plants > Roots > Endosphere ...
GACATAGACGTCATCACAGATCCAGTTGGTCAGTTCCATCCAGTCCAGATTAGCGTATTCGTAACTACGCGTACCCACTTCCTGAAGCGAGGTGAACACCCATTTGAATTCATGTTTGCCCTTGGGCACTGGATGTGAAAATGTATAGTATCCACCCTCCTGGGTGAATGTTTTGATCAGCTCATTGTCAATGAAGAAATCCAGCTGACAATCAAATGGTTCTGGTATCCACACCCATCGTTCGTAGGCTTTGAAGTCATGCACCCGGAAGGTGGTCAGATATCGTTTTCCTGTCCAGCCGCTGATCTGCCCCTTCTGATCTGTTGTAATCTCCACTTTATACTTGCTATAAGGCTTGGGAGCCAGATCATTCAGTTCGAAGCCACGATACCCGTCCCCGTAATACTTTTCATCCCATAACACTTTTCCGTCCTCACGTGTAATTTTTACGCGCATATTACTGTTATCGCAGCCGCCCATCCAGATGGGTTTGTTATTCCACACTTCGAAGTGGGTCACTTCTGCCCAGGATGGATCAACTTTAATAATGTCATCAATATTAAGTTTACCTCCCCAGATCATGGCGCCATCTCCAGGACAATCTTGTACAAAACGAACTTGAACTTCATACTTCCGCTTCTCATCTGAGGTATTTTCCACTTCAATTGTAACCAATGTGTCATCTTGATTCGTCACATCTCGGGAATGAAGAAATTTCCCTTCTTCGAAGGTTTCAATAACGATTTTCGTCCCAGAACACGCTCTGCTGTTATTTTTGTATAGACGAATAACATCTAGCCAAGCATGACTCCCACCATCTGGTGTTGTAGTGTCTGGTGGATTCGATGGCTCCTTGCCTGGGTGAGGGGAATTGCCTTCAGGGAACATGTTTCCACTTGCATCAATACAGTAGTTAGGCCATCTCTCGGAAAAACTACCTTCACTTAATGTAAATCCACCTGCATCAAGACCTGTCGCGTTGGTTGAGGTTTTATCTTTAATAAGTGTGTAAACCACTTTATATTTGTGCCCGGGTATTAATGAGGGAGGGCTGTTAATGAAATCGCTAACTTTTTTACCATTTTCAACGGATACTTTAATAGGATTAAATTTGTTCTTTTCGTCTGTTAAATCAAACCACTGCACATTCACATAAGTTGATCGATCCACCAAGACTGGATTTAGCAGTTTATTTTGATTCACACCATCAGGATCATCCGTGCGAACCACAAGATCTTTGATGGCTGCATAATAGTAATTACCTTCTTTTCCTCTTTCCCGCCCATTATAAGTATCAGTAAGACCTATAATTAATGTATATTTTCCAGGTTTCTCAACTGTAATTGGAATAGAAAACTTTTCTGCTTTTTTCCATTTTGTTTCATCAATACTTTTGCTATTATATCCTTTTTGATCTCCAAAATTATCGTTACAATCAAGAACTGTTACCGCTTGACTTGCTTTATCTTTAGGATAATAAGCAACCCTAAGTCGCCCGGCTTGAATTGAATCTTGTAACAGGTAACACAAATATTTAAATTTAATATCAAATGATTCAACACAATAGAATTCAAAAGTTATCTTCTTGGTATCTGAGCCAAATAAACTATATTCAGGACTTTGAGGGTTGTTTCCAGAAACATCCAAAGAGTAATAGTCCACTGTACCATTTGATTTGTTAATAGTTTCAGCACGATCATATTGAGCACTCTTATTATTTAGTTCTCTTTTCACAAAGACTCTTCTCTTTGTTACTGGATAGACTGTCAACAATTCAGAGTAATTGAAACTTCCAATCTTAGGGGCAGTAAACGTACGAACAATTGTCGAATTTTGCTTAGTAACACCCAATGCGTACGCTTGACCAGAGGATGAGTAAACTTCACCACTATTGGTGGCATCAAACTTAGCAGCACGTGGCGAGTGCCCTCCATATGATTTTTGCGCGTACTGGATGTTATTCGTTTTTGAATCTCCTGTATAACACTTCACTCCATATGGATCTTTCGTTGTATCGTCTTGCTGATCTGTTCCCGTACCTGGTCCAGTAGAATCTTCCGAACCACTTTCTCCGTTACCTGGCGTATATTTTTTACCGTCACGGTATCTCCATCGGAATTGATGATTCCCCGAAGGTAGAGGATACATACAATTGGTCCCTTCTCTGTCATTCGACTGACTCCCTGTCCATACAGAGATACCATCAATTTGTAGTTCCAATTTTTCTCCCGGATCAAATTGCCCTCCATATTGCCAACAGATGTAACCAGAATTATCTAAATGAGCTTCAAAATCACATATAAAATCCTGATCATGCCCCTGTGCCCACATGACCCCATCGCCGTTCACAATTTTTTTCCACACCCAATTTCCAGAGAATCTTAATGCTTCATGATACTTGCCTTCCTCATTAAACAATTCTTCAAAAACGTTAAAATCTCTTGTTATCCCCTTGTCTGGATCGTATGACGAGTCCATCGCTGGATAGATACGCATATGCTCTTTAATACTGAACTTAGCTCCTGGATTTAACTCTGCATTATATCTAATTGTATCACCAGACTTTTCTGTTCTAGCTCCTGCATCTGTTACATCCCATCCACGAGTCACATCAACATACGAACCTAGATCAGTTACAGTTCGATATGTATTGCCAGTATTGTTCCCGTACGTGAATAATTTTTCTATGTTATCGATGAAAGGCTGCTCAGTGTAATAATCTCGAATATAGAATTGGATAATATTTAAACCTTCCTCTAGCGGAATTCGTATCTGCTCCCCCTGGCTATGCATCGTTGAATAGTATTCAAGCATGCCATTTACAGTCACCTCGAACGATTCCGTAGCTCGTAATTGATGAGAATAACTAAACAAAAACCAACCCTCATCTTGCAAGTTCACTTCGGTTTGAGCAATCATATCCCCTTCTATAGGTTCATCCAGTCTTAATACATTCCCTGATCTTACCCATGGCGGACTGCCCGACATCTGCCACTGATAACTCCCAATCCCTTGACCATGAAGCGATGGTTGCCAATGATCAATCTCATAGGTTGGACATATAACTTCAACCACACCTCTTAAATCTACAGTCGTCTCAGGACCTGCTATAATTTCGTATTCAATCTTGTCTTGATTAGCTGTTGTTTCTGAATATTCCTCATTGATATTCCACTCTACACCGTGTAAAGATTGAGCATGGCTACCATGCCTGCTTTCTCCATGCTGAGTTCTGGATTCAAAAATGTCATCAAAAAACAATTCATAATCTTTAGTTGGATATGATTCTTTATCTACTCCCATGAAGTAAGCAAAAGAAACTGTACCGTCACATTCATTATCCAAATCCATTTTCATCGTTTTACTTCGATCTTCATCTGTAATGAACTGAGCTTGAAAATGGGCTTGTGCAATGCTTTTTGAAGACTTTACATACCAATCACTATCACTTCCCTCCCCATCCAGATCAATATCCAAAGGAGCAGGCGGTTTGCGTGTATCCACAATCTCAACGACTTCAACATCCTTGATATAGATACCATTGTTCTGCCATACTTCAGGTCTCATTTTGCGAATTAACCAGTCGAACTTGTACATCTGTCCTGGCTGCAACGTAAATGCAGCTTCTTGCCATCCGCTATTCTCGCTCCATTCGCCTCCAACTTGCTGCCCATTAATGTAGAACAGCATGCCATTACCACGCTTGGCACTAGCCAGGTACTTGAACCTGATCTGTCCATAACGCTTCACACGCCAGTTAAATGTGATTTTGGATGAGTTGCCAATCTCCAGAAGCCCTAGGTCCAGTTTTAAGATCATCTCTGATCCAGATTGTTCATTTCGGCCTACGGAGTGGACAGCTACCCATTCCTGATCCTCCGTCGATGATACATATCTGAAGAAATCAGGGAATTTATCCGAGAACGGGACGTCCTTTTTCATTGAAAAGAGCGGAATCTCATATACGGTTGCATCAAAATGATTAAAGTAATTCCCACTAAAATGATGGTAGTAGGGTGCTGGACAAACGGGCAATGATACACCATGATGACTACCACCAGGCTTCTGAGCATTTTCAAGAATCTTGTGAATACAATCTTTAATCATCTGCAGTACTCGCTGATATTGTGTTTTGTCTGGAGGCTGCTGTTGTTCTACCCACCATTCAATCCTGCGGTACATATTCCACAGTGCTTCACGGCATCGTACACTCGCATACCACGACTTATCTTTCAGATATTGCTCAATGATTTGATCAATACTGTTTTCCAGTGCATCCAATTGAACCGTCTGCCATCGTCCGATCTGACCGTAACCTGGATCACCCAGAATAGGATTATCTTCTTCGCCGTGCCGGTCCGTTTCACTCCTCGGTGCATTGGGACTCTCCGGGAGATGCTGTGGATGATTAGGATTGGTATAATCGTCTTTATCAGCTATCTTAGCTCTCATATTGGCGAACAACACGCCTTTCTGAGACATTGTAAACAATCCAAATGTATGACCCATAAAATCACCTCGTACTCGCTATATACGAAAAAAAGAACACTGAGTTAATCAGTGCCCGTTAAATCGTATTGTAGTTTGGAATCGGTATAGATTTGTAATTTACCTTTCATAATAGATACTGAGATTGTGTACCATCGATCCCTCTCCCATTTAAAAGGTTGCATCGGAGAACCTACAGACTCTTTTCTACCCGCGACGACATGATACAGCTGCATCGGTGTCCTCATATCTAGAGAATTTGTAGAATCACCACCATTGACCATGAACATCCAATAGTTATTGGTATCTTGCATTTTGAAAATAATTCCAACGCCATCGTCACCCTTCTCGTTCTCATCTACCTTGAAATCAACGGAGAATTTATACTGATCTCCCAGAAAATTATTCCGGTACCATCCGTTGATTTGAGAAGTTTCATTTTTACTGTAAAACTTGCCGAGGAGCTCATCCCGTTTCCAATCGCCGCCGCCGAATTGAACCCAATCATCCGCCTGAACAAGTTCAAGTGCATCCATCTCTTTGGAGTATGGAAAATAAACGTTAAACGGGTCATGAGGATCATACTCTTCGGGCACGCCAAAACCACCCTCCCAGTCTTCGGGATTCATTCCGTGGTCCAACAGATTATCGGTATAATCGAAAACAAGTCCCTGCGCGGTAGTATCCATAAGAGGCAGATATCCCTCAGTAATCCGATCCCGATAAGCCAACACCGAATCGACTTCAACATCAGAAGCCCGTCCTTCCACTTTCGCTTCGTGATAGATCTTCATAAGATGCGCTGTTCGTTCAGGCAAAAATGCAAAAAGCTGTTCCAAATACTCTGCACGCATCTCAGGTCGTTCAGCGAAAATAAAGCCAGTGATCACCTGCGTACATCGTTCCTCAAAGGTTGCGAATGTATCCTCCGGATTCTGCAATTCAGACAAACGAGCATTCGCAAATGTTGCCTCTCGTGTCTGGTTTTCCAGATGAGATATTCGTTCATCCTCTCGTTCTGCAGTGATGACATCCTGTTGAACAAGCGCCACTCTGCCCTCAAAATCTGCATATGAAAAATCATCCACTTCTTGTCCAGATCCACTTAACTTGATTGACATGTTAGTATCTTCTGTATTTAATTCACCATTAAGAGTATTCTTAAATGCAGTCGTTATTTCGTATTGCCCCGTAGAATCAAGTGGTCCGGTTTCACCGGATAATTCTGCCCCAACATTAGCGTGGTGCGCTGAGTTCGTGCCTGTCCATGTATAATCGATGAATTCACCATCCACATGTCCTTTCTTTCCTTCTGAACCATCTAGAAGAGAAGCACCTTGTTCAAACTTGTCAGCATTCAATTGCTCTCCCACATGTCCATGCTGTTGAATTTTTAATGCTTCAGATATAGTAACAATTGAAGAATAATTGCTCGCTTTGTCACTCACTAAAGATTGCTCCCAATCAGCCTGGGAATTACCTTTTGTGCTTAACAAACCGGATTCAAATGTAGCCCGAAGAGGTTTTAGAATTCCCGCTATATCTTCCTCAAGACTTGTCTTTCGCTCGCTCTTTGATCCGTTCCGTTGTTCCTCAACATACGAATCTCTTGCACGTTTATCTCCGTTGTTGGTAAAGTGATATTCGGAACTTTTACCACCCTTAGTCGCGAGAAGATTTTCTTCCAAATTGCCATATTGAGGCTTGGTAGAAAACAGCATTTCTTCAATTTGTCCATACTGAGGTTTAATTCCGAGTAGCTGCTCTTCCAAGTTCCCATACCGGTATTTAGTTGCCTGCAACTCCTCTTCAATCTGCCCATATTTGAGTGGCAAACCTCCAATGGATTCTACTGGCACGTCTGCGTACTTAGGTTTATCCCCGCTGTCAAGATATTGATCCATCAAACCATATTGATATTTGGTAGCAACCCACTGGCTCTCCAGATTTACCTGTTGCAGCTTATCAGCTATCCACTGCTGTTCCAGGTTACCAAGTTTGTATACCTGACCCAAAAAATCTTCATTCACCCATGAATCTTTCAATTGAGTAGCATGTTCAACCCGACCTGATTGCTCTGACAATCGTTCTGAGTTCATGGCCAATTGCATTCCGTCATTCATGTTTACCTGTTTTAATTCCATATAACTATAAAATGATCCTTCTACTGTTACACCCAGTCGATGATTCGTTTCCCCCATATAACCATCATCGCATTGCATTTCACGCAAATCCTGATATCCAAGGCCACAGCCTTCACTAGATAGACCTTGGCGTAAAAGTGGATCTCCTAATTCATATCCCTCACTTGTATTTGCTTGACGAACTCCAGAAGTGCTGGAAGTATACAACTGAATGACCTGTGCTTTTCTCATTTGTGAAGAAGCTCCTGAGACTATCTCTCCAGTCTGTTGAAGCTCACGGTTAACAGGACTGCCTAATTTATATTCCTCACTCACATCCGCTTGTTGACTGAAACGGGCACCAATGGAGTACTCTTCGCTAATATGCAGTTCTCGCAGATCTGTCGAACCCGCAACGTATGTATTAGAGTGCTCGCCTGACCGAAGGATAGATTCTCCTGTAGCATAATCTTGATCGTTAAATAATCCATCTCGATTATGATTAGAACCATCGACTTTTTCATTCACCATACCTAACTTTTCCTGTGAGTGAGCAGCGTTCATTTCTGATAGATCCTCATCAAAAACTCCTGGGGATGAATCGACATATCCAAGTGGAGTATCAAAATTAAAAGTGATCGGTTTGGCATCCCAATCTGCATAAGTCACCTCGATGGTTTCTCCGCGCCGATCAAACTTTGAACCCGTATTTTGCTCATTCAGCAACCCTACTTGATTATACTCACTGTCTTTTTCCTTGATGGACTCAGACATTTTATCCTCTACATTCCCATGACGGGAGAGGTGATCTGCATCTAGATGTGGTGTGTCTGTCCATGCATCATCGGGCTCTTGATATGCTTCTGGCATGTCCATGTCGATAATAACTTGTTTTAATTCTCTAATCCCCTCTGAACTGAACGTAACGAGTCCATTATTACTTTTCTTATTTGAACACAAGATGCCCACTTCAATTAATGCATCGATTCTCTCTCGAATTCCAGTAAGAAGGTTTTCATCCATAAAAGCAACATCATCGGTCTGATACACCGCATCAATCATCATCTCCAGCACAAGCGCAGGGCGATCTAATAATTCAGCTGCCAGCAATGAATCTTCCAGATGACCCGGATATAACTTGTTTCCGATCGTTCCACCATCACTGATGAACTTTTTCAGTAAGTCATCCAAGTAAACCATATGCTTCTGCGTCATATTTTTTAGGGATTGCCACAATTTCTCTACATTGAGCTCTTTACTGCCTTTAAGTGCTACATACATCTCATCGTCAAGAAAAAGGTTTTTACTCTCCCTACTCTTCAGCGCCTCGTAAACCGTATCTTCAATCGTCAATGTCTTATCTTCACGTTCTCCACGGAGCGCCTGGGGTAACCAGATTCCTTGCTCAGTAATGCGGTTACCCGCACTTGAGGATTTGAATTCTATCTCATATGTATCCGTTCGCTCGGCATGCACTTCTGTTTTGGGAATATACATGGCTCGCGGACCAACATGACCCGCATCGAATTGGAAAGATACAAATGATTCAAATTTGTCGACCCTGCGTCCTTCTGAATATTCTCGAAGGAGATGTGCAGCTTCTTTATCTACCCGAGTGCCTTCAGGTTTATCCCTCTCAACATTAGCGAATTCTACTGTCTCTCGATGTGCTTCGGGTTTATTTCGCAAGACATTTCCGAACTCCGTAGCATCCCTTGATGCAAGAATTTGCTTATTCGTGTCCTCAACCGCTCCAAGTACAACAATAAGTCGGTGAGCCTTGATTTGCGTATTCACACTTTCAATATAAGTAGGATCATGATCTATGATTCTTTTGCCCCATGGAAATTCCTGATCTATTGTTGCCGGATTATGACCTATAATACGTTGTCCTCTTGGAAAAGCATTTTGGATCACCCAGGGATCACTACGAATATCTCTTAACGCAGATGCAGGGTGATACCTATTGGCTGAAGATCTGTCCATATAGGTGTGCACACCTTTAGCCATACTTCCCCATAGACCTTCCTTATTAATCAAGGTAGGTGCTGTCAGTCGGCTCCGATCCAAATTTATGATCTCGTTTAAAGAAATAATATCATGTTCTGCGCTTCGTCTATATAACTGTGTTTCCGCTAAAAGTAGTTCTTTATTCGTATCTCTTTCCATTCGGAGAGACCGATGTACCACACTTGGGAATTGGCGTGTTTTCAGTTTAGCCAGCACAGGTGGACGCATGACTAACCCGTTTTCGAAATCTTTGCGTTGCCCCCATTGTTGTACATACTGCATCTGCGTTTCAAAATCAATATTCCGCAAGGCTTGATTGAACTGAGCCAGTTGCCCTTCGACCTGGAGATTTCTTTCACCCTGATCTGGCTTATGAACACTGATTTCTCTCGTATGATCTATTGAAGAGAGAATTTGCTCATGTACAATTTTCATATATTCTTCTTGTAGGGAACGTGAAGAATTCCCTATTCGTATGTCATGATCTATGCTTGAATCCCGTTTATAGGAACGCTGGGAGTTACTCATAAGCTCCTTGGAAGTGTTCCGATGATGAGCTATTACAGCTTTTAGCATGTTTCCATATGAAACCTCTAGTTCACGCCGAGTCATGGATGAAGCCAAGTCTAGCTTGGATATCGCAGTATCTTTCAATTTCTCTTTAACACTGTCAAATACTCTAACTACGATACTGCGTCGCTCAGTTTCTTTCAAAGCACCATCCATCACCATTTGCTCCGTGAGCATCGATACGGTCCGATCGGCTATCGCTAATATCTCAAGCCGGGTATGCTTCTGGTGATCTCTGGCTGACGCCATGATTCGTTCAACAACGGTTTCAACTACATCATCTCGTTCGTAATCTCCAAGATAATCAAGAATAACATCCTGATCCGAGAAACGAACACCCCATTGGGATGGATGAATTTTGTCCAGATTTTTCAGCAAATTACGTGTCACTGTAACATTCTTGAATATTCTTAACTCTTTGTTATTATCAACACGCCATGCTGCATCTTCCGTATGCAACTGTCCCTGATGCAGCCACTGCATTCGATCAGCAGCCTTTTGTTCAGAGTCATCCATAAGATCGCTATCTCGAAGAGATGTTCGAATTCCTTCAATTGGTTCTAATGACTCATCAGCACCTAATCGATTACGCATAGCCTTAATGCCTTGTTCGATCTCGCTTTGTACCGTATTTCGTTTGTCTCCAATAGGTATCTCGTTTATCGATACATGATTCCTTGCTCTTCCATCAGACAGAACGATAAATTGTTCTTCTCCTTCCAAATCTCTTTTGATGGAGTCAATCAATTCGTCTTTTATCGTATCATCAGCAGCATTCCTTGCCATGTAGAAATCCAGCATCAATATGCTGGCATAGCGACTATAAGGAATATATACAAACATATAGTCCAAAGGCCTGCTTCCTGTACTGCCTATCCTGAGCAAATATCCCTGTGATGTCTGAACAATATCCCGGATGCTGAAATAGTATTCGTTTGTTGTGAGCACTGCATCACCCCCTCCAAATAAAAAGGGAACTCCTGAGCGGAGTCAGGGTTCCCTCTACTGAATCTATACGATTCAGGTCTATGCTTGTTTACTTGAGTAACGTACCTCTTTCAGAATCGCTACGCCCATACGTTGATTAGCTGATAAGTTCATGAAGTTCTGCTGTGTATCTGTATCGAAATAACGATAAACCTCTTGATGCCAAGGCTTTCCTTCCACGTCAATAATCAACTCATCCAAGTGAAGGATATTATGTTTCGTTACCGCAATGCAATTGTCGAACTGCCCGCGATATCCCTCATAGGGGTGGACAACATAAATTGGAGACAAGTGATATTTGGACGTCCATTTGGATGCCTGGAAACCCTGTGGTTCCAGTTCAAGTCCCGTATCCCCAAGTTCAGGATCAATAAAGGCTTTGCCTACTGGTGGTGCTTGTGTAATGAAAGAAGGATAATGGCTCTGGAATTCAATACCTGATTTGGTCTTTAGCATCTGCAATGTGTTGTTACCTGCAGAAGTATACTGTCCATAGTAGTATGTACCGTCTTTGGCGATTGTTGCGATATCCGGTTCATCAATAACCGCCCCTGCCGTCAGCATAACGTTTCCGTCTACATCATTGAGGTTGTATTTAAATGGCTTCAGCGCACCTACATAGAGGAATGATTTTTTGTAATCCAGGAAATTGACAGCCGGATCTGCAACCAGAACCATGGCCAGACGATTATTCATCACATTGATATACATGTAAACCGGCTTTTCTTTGTTTCGATCCGTTGGCGTATGACTCTCCAGTGCCCACTGGTACAGAACAGGGTGACCTGTTAATTTGAATGTTGGCAGTGTCTTCACTGGCAACGCAGCAGGCTCTTCTCCTTCCAGTCCTTCAAGCAATTGGACCGTCAAAGTACTATGCTCTACATATTTAGGTGTTGGTGTGATCACTCGTGGAACGATCGCGTGATTCGTGTACTGTACATAATATTTTTTGGTGATTGGTTTTTCTGTTGTTCCGATCGTCATGGTGCCTTGAAGAATCAACAGACTGATACGATTTTCAGCATCCTTTTCCTCATAAAACACCTTCCATGAGTTATTCTCAGCTGTTTCACCCGCTGTTGATTCGAAAGGGAATTTCTCAAAAGCCGTAATCTCCTCCTTCAACTTGTTCAGAAGATCCTGGGATGTTGTAATGGTTTCTACATATTTGAAATTTGCCATGTAATGTTAATCCTCCTTATTTAATTTCCTTAAGTATTGCAATCGTTACCAGGTCAGGCGCTGGCGACTGCTTGAAAAAATTCATCGGTGATTTGATACTGAAGAATTTGTACACTTCTGTCCAATTACCAGCTGCAGGGTTATTATTATCTTTGGGAATCTCCGTATCTACAATCAGTTCGTCCAGATTAACGAGATTCTGATCATATATCGCGACAACCCCATCCATATACCCCCGATAACCTTCCGCCTGGTGCACCAGATAGACTGGACTTGCATGGTATTTCCCAGTCCATAATGACTTTTGGAAACCATCCTTGTCTAAGACTAGTTTAGACAGTTCTTTCGGGATACTCCCAACATCGGGATAATTCGGCAGTTGGGTAATAAATGCTGGATAATGAGCCTGATACAATACGTTACCTCGAGTTCGGAGAAGAGATACCGAATCCATCCCGTTCGAAGTATACTCTCCATATTGCGCATACTTGTCCGGATTTAAATCCGTTCGAATATCATTTTTGGTATATCCTGTTAGATCCTGTTTCAAATCTCCCATACCTACGGTTAAACCAAAGTTTCCAATGTGATCATGATCATTAAAAGGTACGATTTTTCCAAAATAACCGAAACTTCGATAATATCCATGAATATTTGGAGAAGGATCTCCTTCAATGACAACCGCAGCTCGATCGTTATTGACTGAAATATGGTAGGCTACCAGATAATCCGGTCTCCGTTTTTTGTTTGGCAACCATTTTACGGTAGAGTTACGACCATAAAAGAAATGGGAAGCCGGACTGATCAGTTCAGTAACTCCATCAAAATCCTTATCCCATGTGATGGTTGGCGGTGTGTACAGTTTAGTTGCTTCAGGAACATTCCACTGCTCGTACATCGCTTCTGCTGCTGTCTGATCCACTACCACGGGGGTTGACCCAGGTGAGACGGTTGAAGGACTGCAGATACCTTTGTATGTAGCTGACGGATCACCCTTGCTTAATTCGCCTACAAATCCTACGCCATGCTGGCAATCAAAGTAATTATAATCTCCGCCCGCAAAGTTCTGAGGTTGAGTAAACATGATGAAGTAATCTCGAGAGGAAATCCCCTCTGGTACATCTGGTGTAGCTTTCAACACAACCTTTGGTGTAGTGTAGTTGGTTGGTTCAGCGATATAGTATCGTTCGGTGAAAGTGTATTTTGTTGCGAGTACGGGTTCGGTTGTATAGTAACTATAGTTACCACCACTGTTTATAAATCTTTCATACTCTAACCTTATTTTGTATCCAGACTTGTTTAAAGCGTATGCCCAGTCGTTCGGCATTTCCGTCAATAAATCAAATTCATTCCAATCTGAATTATTTATCTTATTTCCATCTTTTCTATTATGGATCTGTTTAACAAAATAGGCTCTTACTCCTTGAGGAGATGATTCATCAGGTATCATTACAACTAGTGCTCCAGGAATATTAATATTTATTGTTTCTCCATTATTGCTAATGTATTGATGATTGGTTACAAGAATTTTTTTACCTGTTATAACATTAGGTGTATTATAAACCTCATTTAAATAACCATCCTCATTCATTAACGCTCTTCCATCTTTTGCTGCAGAGATGCTCTGCAAATTGCTCGCCAATTTCAATACATCATACAACTTACCATCAGTATGCTTATACTTTCCTTGTACGCCTGAACGGGTCATCTCTTTGTAAGTCACCCATACATCTGACATGGACTCGTAGACCTTTTTCCATTTGTTTTCCACATTTGAACCATTAGCGGATGGAATCTTCGCGCCTACAATGGCATCGGCCAGATTGAAAATAATATCCTCTGCTTTACTTTCACCGGACACGAATCCACTGAACTTGGTTAATGGTATTGTCTGTGCCATCGTCACCCTCCTTATCTCAAAAATTTGATGTTGTACCAGACCGACTTGGCTTCAGCCACCGCGTTAAAAAAGTCAAACGTGATGGTCGTTCCAGCCGGAATCGGGTAGACAATTCCGAAACTGTTACCCATGGAAACCGACTCGGGAAGTTCCTTCGCATAAATAGTGCGGCACACCTTTTCAGTCCCGATCGTCAGTTCCCAGTAATCGCCGACACAGTAGTGGCTCGCAGCAAACGCAATGCTCAGAAACTCTGTGTCATACGCCAAGGTGAACGTATCAGACTTGGTGGTCTTCGCCGCCGGAATGTCCAACATCTGTCCCCGAATGAACGGGATCGTCTTTTTACTGAAGTGTGGGTACGGCAGCTCGCGCACTTTGTCGATGACGCCACCCGCGATGTAAGATACATTAAATGCCATGGAACCACCTCCTACATGTTATATACGACTTACGCTCGTTCCAGTTAAGCGTCCTTCGTCATCATAATTTAGAGCAATATTGTAAGTGAACATGGACTCTCCAGCTGGATCATATGTACGGGCCGTCACCTGCGTTAACCTGAAATACTTGTAATAATCATAATCCGGGTGGGAGTAGCCCACCCCGGAAGGAAAGTCTTCCTCATCCTCTGAGCCAAACTTCATCCAGATCGAAACCTTCCATGCCGATTCATACAAGAGGTCTGCTCCAGTCACCCGGTCCGGGTCCTGCATGTGCTCCCGATATAATGTAACGGAAGGCTCACCTTCAAGAGGAGAAACATTCGAATTGGAGATACTGCTATATTTGCGAAGCTCCCGGTGGATGAGATCCAGCACGGGAAAAACAATATTTTCATTCACAATGCCGGCCATTACACCATCACTCCCTTTCTTGCCCACATCATATCAATGACCTGTAACATGCCACGGTCGACTGAATAACTGGTTTTAATACTTTTAATCGTATATACAGCTCGTGTGGTGGTCGTTTTATCCGTCACAATGACGTTGTCGAGCAGATCAAGCGCAGGATTCGCTGGTATGGACACCTGTAGCGTACGACACATGCGTTTCATGTCAAAAAAAGCTCGCTCTGCCACCTGTCTTTTGGCTTCAACCGTCTTCGCCCAAGGAACGGCCAGCACCATGGTTCGGATCTCTCCTTTGAGTTCGAGCAAAATCTCCTTGTCCACGAAACTGCTCTGACTGCTATTCGAGTCGATAACAACGATGTGACTTCTTCCTCTGGACCAATCCGTGGATTTGGTAATGGAGATCAGATTGTCATTCTCGGAAAACTCTGCTGCGACCGGTTTGTCATAATTCAGGCGCTCCAATCGGTATGTACCATAACGGTCACAGTAGCTTCGATACGGAATCTCCGATATAACCTCCTGAACGGCTTCCGTAACTTTGCCTGACCATTGCTCAAACGTCCTGCCATACTCCTCAATAAATGGATTAAGCCATCCGTTCGGTGTCAGCACAGTGCTTGCGTCCTTGACTTCAAACTCACCTTCCTGACCAGGTACGGGAACAATGACCCTGCCCGTCTTCTGATTCACCTCAATTAGATAGGTCTCGTCAATCGCATAGTCTGGATAAGAGCGATCCTCACTGGTTGCCCTCCAACCCACCATACCTGCATGTTTAACGAGATCTAGTACAACGGTTGATTTGACCCAAGCCGGCTTTTCAAATTCCACAGGCTGGGCGGGTGTTGGTGTAACTGCAGGAGTGGAGGTTGCTGTAATAGTCCAGCTTG
>Ga0209437_100780_pt1 | contig 15005 bp, 10 predicted proteins | sample AraplaL_Cvi_mTSA_FD_184266 | JGI IMG/M metagenome (GOLD analysis project Ga0209437, IMG submission 184266) | Arabidopsis root microbial communities from the University of North Carolina, USA - plate scrape CL_Cvi_mTSA (SPAdes) (version 2) | ecosystem: Host-associated > Plants > Roots > Endosphere...
CACGCCCAACCAGGGCGATGCCTACAACGTTCGCTACCAGTTGCTCCAGTCGCGCGGCAACGGCGTGGCCGACCACGCGAAGGTGATGGACCCGCAGCACGGCCGGTTCCGGCTCGCCACGTACTCCACCTGCGACGTCGGCAGCCACATGTGGGAGTTCCGCGCCAAGACGCTGAACCTCAACAAGGAAACCGGCGTGGGCGAGGCACGCAGCGCGACCATGCGCTTCAAGAACGTGCCGTTCATGTACCTGCCTTACTTCACGTTCCCGCTGGACGACCGGCGCAAGAGCGGTTTCCTGTACCCCACCTTCGGGTCGAACAGCCAGTCGGGCCTGTTCCTCAACCTGCCCTATTACCTGAATCTTGCGCCGAACTACGACGCCACGCTGACGCCGGGGTACTACAGCGATCGCGGCTTCATGCTCGGTGCGGAGTTCCGTTACCTGCTGCCGCGATCGAACGGTACGTTCGACGTCCAGTACATGGCCCACGACAAGGGACCGGATACCGACGAGAGCGGCACCAGCGATCGCGACGGCTCGAAGCAGCGCTACCTGGTCCAGATCACCAACACGACCAACCTCGGCGACGGGTTCATGTTCGCCGCGAACATCAACCATGCGTCCGACAACCAGTACTTCCGCGATTTCAGCAACGACCTGTATCAGTCGTCCATCGGCATCCTCACGTCGAGCGCCTACGTCACGAAGGGCGGCAAGTACTGGAGCGCGTCGCTCGGAGCGGACGACTATCAGAACGTCGATGCCGGCCTGCCGAACTACGTGGTGCCGTATCGTCGCTGGCCGCGCGCCACGTTCAACCTGGAAGCGCCGCTCAACAGCTGGCTCGATGTCGGCGTGGACAGCGAGGCCGTGGCATTTCGCAAGCTGGACCGCGCGCCGGTCTTCGGTACGACCCCCGGGCAGGTGGACGGCAATCGCCTCGACCTGGCGCCGTACCTCGCCGCCGACTTCTCGGGCGCCTCGTGGTTCGTACGTCCGCGCGTGGAGTACCGCTACACGGACTACCGGCTGGATTCGGACTACCAGCACTTCAACTACGCCGAGCAGAGCCCCTCGCGCTCGGTACCGATCAGCAGCCTGGATGCGGGTCTGATCTTCGACCGCCAGACCAGCCTCTTCGGTACCAACTACACGCAGACCCTCGAACCGCGCATGTACTACCTGTACGTGCCGTACCGGAACCAGAACAACCTGCCCACCTTCGACACGAATGAAATGTCGTTCGACTTCTGGCAGTTGTTCACCACCAACCGGTTCTCCGGCGCCGACCGGCAGATGGACGCGAACAATCTGACCCTGGCCCTGACGACCCGGCTGCTCGACGACACGGGCGTGGAGCGTCTGTCCGCCAGCGTCGGCCAGATCAAGTATTTCAGCGACCAGAAGGTGCAGATGCCGGGCGTGGCGCCCACCGACTTCGGTCGCTCGGACTACGTGGCCCAACTCGGCATTCAGTTCAACGACAAGTGGCGCCTGAACAGCTCGTACCAGTGGAACCCGAACAAGAAGCAGAGCCCCTACCTGAACGAGCAGGGCCAGGTGTTCGAGCAGGGCCGGGACACCGACCTGGCCACGGTGCAGCTCCAGCGCCGCATCAAGGGCGACGGCATCGTCAACTTCTCGTACCGCTATCGCCGCAACGTGATGGAACAATTCGACACGTCCGTGGTCTTTCCGGTGTCCGAGCGCTGGCGGGCGCTGGCACGCTGGGTCTTCGCCCGTCGCGACGTCCTGCCGGTCACCATCAACACGCCGGGCGGCCCGGCAACGTTCAGTACATTCACTTTCTCGCACCGTACGCTGGATGCGACGGTGGGCGTCGAGTACGACAGCTGCTGCGTCGCCTTCCGCGTCCTCGGCCGCCACTACGTACACGACTACCTTCGCAAGACCGACAACGCCGTCATGTTCGAGGTGGAATTCAAGGGCTTGGGCTCGCTAAGCCCCCAATCGGGCTCGTACCTGCGCCGTGCTATCCTTGGCTATCAATAAATGGGGCAAGTGCCCCGGGCTCCCTATTCGATGAAGCAGATCTTTGCGTACTCCCTGCTGGCCGCCTCCATCCTGGTGGCCGTGCCTTCCGCCCATGCCCAGCTCATGCCGTCCGCCCAGCCCGCGCAAGGCCAGGGCATGAGCGTCGGCAACGGCTCGCTCGACCGCATCGTGGCGGTGGTAGAGGAAGACGTCATCCTGCAGAGCGAACTGGACGAGGCGATCAACGCCATCGTTCGACAGTACGCATCGAATCCGGGCCAGCTCCCGCCTAAGGACGTCCTGGCCCGGCAGGTGCTCGACCGCCTCATCCTGATGAAGCTGCAGGTCCAGCGCGCCAACGACCAGGGCATCCGCGTATCCGACCAGGACGTGGATCAGGCCGCCGCCAACGTAGCGCAGCAGAACAAGATGAGCCTCGACCAGCTGCGTGCAGCGGTGGAACAGGACGGCTACAGCTATGCGGCCTTCCGCCAGCAGTTGTCGGACCAGATCATCGCGCAGAAGCTGCACGAGAGCGTCGTACGCGACCAGGTCACCGTGACCGATGCCGAAGTGAACAACCTGCTCGCCAGCCCGACCTACAAGGCCGGCGAGGTGCACCTCGCGCACATCCAGATCAGCACGCCCGCCGGTGGCAGCGCCAGCGACATCGCCCAGGCGCAGGCCAAGGCCGAGGAAGCGATCAAGGCGATCAAGGGCGGCATGGATTTCAACGCCGCCGCCATCCGCTATTCCGATGCGCCCGATGCACTGGACGGCGGCGACCTCGGCTGGCGCCGTCTCGACGAAGTACCGCCCGCATTCGCGGACGCCATCGGTTCGCTCAAGCCGGGCGAGACCACCGCGGCCATGCGTGGCCCCACCGGCTTTCACATTCTGAAGCTCGTGGAGACCCGCCAGCCGGGCCGCCAGATCGTCACCGAATACCACGCTCGCCAGATTCTCATCAAACCCTCCGAGATCGTCACGCCGGAGCAGGCCGAGAAAAAGGCAGAGGATCTCTACACGCGGATCGTGGACAAGCACGAAGACTTCGCCAAGCTGGCGAAGGACGAGTCCAAGGACAACACGACCGCGAACAACGGCGGCGACATGGGCTGGTTCGCCAAGGACGCCTGGGGCCAGGCCATTGCCACCCAGATCGACCAGTTGAAGGACAACGAAGTCTCGCACCCCATCCAGACCGACGCTGGCTGGATCGTGTTGCAGCGCCTCGGCACGCGCCAGAGCGATCTGACCGACCAGTTGCAGCGTGACCAGGCCCGCCAGGCCATCGGTAACCGCAAGGCGGACGAAGCCTACGAGAACTACCTGCGCGAACTGCGCTCGACCTCGTTCGTCGACATCCGCGTTCCGGAGCTGAAGGACCCTGACGACAAGCAGGCCTCGGCCACTCCGTAACGATGACCGCGACCACCCTGCCACGGCTCGCCGTCACCGCCGGTGAGCCTGCCGGGGTAGGGCCCGAACTGGTCGCGCGTCTCGCGGCCAGCGATCTTGCGGCGGACCTGATCGCCGTCACCGATCGCGACCTGCTTTCCCGCGCTGCCGCGGCCTGCGGCCTGCGCCTGAACGTTATCGACGACGACGGCTCGCGTATCGCAACACGCGCGGCTGGTTCCGTGCGCATCCGCCACGTCCCGCTCGGCACGACCGAACGCGCTGGTGAGCCGGACCCTCGCAATGCTCGCCACGTGATCGACGTGCTGGCGGCCGCGGCCGATGGCTGCATGGCTGGCGAGTTCGACGCCGTGGTCACCGGCCCCATCCAGAAATCCAGCATCAACGAAGGCGGCATCGCTTTCAGCGGCCACACCGAATTCTTCGCCGAACGCGCCAAGGCGGACGTCGTGATGATGCTCGCCAGCCCGGAGCTGCGCGTGACGCTCGCCACGACGCATCTGCCGCTCGCAACCGTACCGGCGGCGATTACGGCGAGCCTGCTCGAACGCACCTTGCGGATCGTGGCACAGGCCCTGTCCACGCAGTTTGCCATTCAGCAGCCACGTATCGCCGTGCTCGGCCTCAACCCGCACGCGGGCGAAGGCGGCCACATGGGCCGCGAGGAGCTCGACACCATCATCCCGCTACTGGAACGCCTGCGTGGTGAAGGCATGGACCTGCTCGGCCCCTTGCCGGCGGACACCGCCTTCGTTCCCGCCATGCGCGACCGTTACGACGCCGTGTTGGCGATGTACCACGATCAGGCCTTACCCGTCATCAAGAGCGAAGCGTTCGATCGCACTGTGAACGTGACGCTGGGCCTCCCCTTCATTCGTACCTCCGTCGACCACGGCACGGCGCTCGATCTGGCCGGCACGGGCAAGGCGGACCCCGCCAGCCTGTTTGCCGCCGCGCGCCTCGCGCTCGACCTCGCAAGGCATCGTCCGTCATGAACGCCCGTCCCAAGAAAAGCTTCGGCCAGCACTTCCTTCACGAGAAGCGCTACATCGAGCGCATCGTCTCGTCGATCGCTCCGAAGGAATCCGATACCGTCGTCGAAATCGGCCCCGGCGAGGGCGCACTCACCTTGCCGCTGCTCGCCGTGGCGAAGAAGATGACTGCGATCGAGCTGGACACCGATCTCATCCCCGGGTTGCAGCAGCGCGCCGCCACGGTGGGCGACCTTCGCATCGTGCATTCCGACGTGCTCAAGGTGGACTTCGCGGCCCTGGCCCGTGAATTGGGTGCGGAGCGCCTGCGCATTGCCGGCAACTTGCCGTACTACATTTCCAGCCCGATCCTGTTCCATTGCGTGGAGCATGCCGCGGCGATCCAGGACATGCATTTCATGCTGCAGAAGGAGGTCGTGGATCGCATGGCCGCCGAGCCGGGCAGCAAGGTCTACGGCCGCTTGAGCGTGATGCTGCAGTTAGCCTGTACGGTCACGCCGCTGTTCACCGTGCCGCCGGGCGCGTTTCGTCCGCCGCCGAAGGTGGATTCCGCCGTGGTCCGACTGGTGCCGCTGCCACCTGAACGACTGCCGCAGGGCGATCCGGCGAAGATTCACGCCGTGGTGAAGGCGGCCTTCGCGATGCGCCGCAAGACGCTGTCCAACACATTGAAAGGGCTGGTCGACGAGGCCTCCATCCGCTCGCTGGGGATCGATCCGCGCGCACGTGCGGAGACGCTGGCGCCAGCGGACTTCGTGAAACTCGCGAATGTGATGTGACCGTGTTGTGGGCCACACTAGGGACACTCTGATCAATTATCGCCAACGCCATGACGTCAGGAAGGGTCGCCAAGGTGGCTGCGTCGCGCCGGGAAGGGTGGCTCCCTTGCCAAGCGAGGCGGGCGCCTTGGCGGCCCTTCCTGGCGTCACCCTATCACTCTGTTTTCATGCGCGAGGGCCGAGCCTGTCTGTCCGCAGGTCTTCGGCCCGCCGGCTCGACAGACAGCCAGTCTGCCTTCGCCAGCGCCCCTGTGACCTGCGAACAGACAGGCTCGGTGGCGTTGGCGATAATTGATCAGAGTGTCCCTTGCTCCCCCCCTCCCCGTCCCCGACAATCCCCGCATGAATTCGAAATCCCCCTACACGATCGACGTGGAGGTCGCTTCCCGCTTCGTTCCCGATCAGTCGCAACCCGCGGACAACCGTTACGTGTTCGCGTACACGATCACCCTGCGCAACGTGGGCAAGACCGGCGCCCAGCTCCTCACGCGTCACTGGGTCATCACCGATGCGAACGGCAAGGTCGAGGAAGTGCGAGGCGACGGCGTCGTCGGAGAGCAACCGTGGATGCGCCCTGGCGAGTCCTTCGAGTACACCTCGGGCGCCGTACTCGAGACCGCCGTCGGCACCATGGCCGGCACCTATCGCATGGTGGCGGACGACGGCACGCATTTCGATGCGCCGGTGCCCGCGTTTGTGCTTTCGATCCCACGTACGCTCCACTAGGATCGATGCCATGGACAGCGCGCACGCCGGGAACGGCAACAAGGTCATTCTTCTGGAGCAACAGGACTGATGGCCGTCTACGCGATCGGCGACGTTCAAGGTTGCTACCCCGAACTCCAGCGTCTGCTGGAAAAGATTCGTTTTGATCCCGCCGTCGATCGCCTGTGGTTCTGCGGCGACCTCGTCAATCGTGGTGGCGAGTCGCTGGCCACGCTGCGCCTGATTCACTCGCTGCGCGAACAAGTCGTCGTCACGCTCGGCAATCACGATCTCTCATTGCTGGCGATCGCTCAGCGCCGGGAAGATGCCCAGGCACGAGTGAACCCGGAACTGCGCGAAGTGCTGTTTGCCGAGGATGCACCCGTGCTGCTGGAATGGCTGCGGATGCAGAAGCTACTGCATCACGACGAGCAGCTGGGCTGGACGATGATCCACGCGGGACTCGCGCCGAGTTGGACGCTTCGCCAGGCGCAACGTGCCGCACTGGAGATCGAACGCGAGCTGGGTGGTCCACGTCATCAACGCCTGCTGAAGAACCTGTTCGGCAATCGCCCGCCGGGCTGGAACAACCGCCTGCAGGGCGTGGAGCGCCATCGCGCCACCATCAATACGCTGACACGCATGCGTTACTGCGATGTCCAGGGTCGCATCGACTTCGAAGGCAAGGGCACACCCGGCACACAGAAGCCAGGCATGTACCCGTGGTTTGAAGTGCCCGGCATGCGCCGTCGCGAAACCCGCATCGTCTGCGGCCACTGGTCGGCGCTCGGGCGTTTCGCCGGCCTGGGCGTCTACGCGATCGACACCGGTTGCGTCTGGGGTGGACAGCTCACGGCACTGCGCCTCGATGTCGAGGAACCTCAGTACGTGACCATCCAGGCTGAATCGTATCGGCAGAAGCCGAAGGGCGGCGGGGACTAGGTTTTCGCCGCATCAGCAGCGACCGGTTGCACGCGCACCAAAAAACAAACCCGCCGAGGCGGGTTTGTTTTTTATCAGGACAACTGGCCGTGGCAGTGCTTGTACTTCTTGCCGGAGCCACACGGGCACGGGTCGTTGCGACCGACCTTGGGCCCTTCGTTGAAGAGCGGAGACGCCTGCGCGTCGGCCAAGGGTTCGTCGCCCCGACCGGCAGCCTGAGCATCGGCATGCTGGAACTGCAGGCGCTGCGCTTCGGCCATGCGCTGCTGCTCGGCCTCCATCGCAACGACTTCCTCTTCGCTGCGAATGCGGATGCGAGCGAGCATCTGCACCACTTCCGACTTGATGCGATCGAGCATCTCGGCGAACAGTTCGAACGACTCGCGCTTGAATTCCTGCTTCGGCTGCTTCTGCGCATAACCGCGCAGATAGATGCCCTGGCGCAGGTAATCCATGCTCGCGAGGTGTTCCTTCCACGCGTTGTCCACGACGGAAAGCATCACGTGCTTTTCCAGCGATCGCATGGTTTCGGCGCCGATCTGGGCTTCCTTTTCAGCGAACAGCGCATCGACGGCTTCGCGCACGTGGTCGAGGATACCTTCAGCGTCCACGTCCTTCTGCGCTTCCACCCATGGCACGAGATCCAGGCGGAGGTTCAGCTCGCTCGCAAGTTCGCGATCGAGGCCGGCGAGATCCCACTGGTCGTCGATGCTGTCGGCCGGCACGAACTTGCGCACCAGCGCATCGACGACGTCCTGACGGATGTCGCGGATCATGTCGGAGATGTCGTCGGTTTCGAGCAGCTCGTCGCGCTGAGCGTAGATCACCTTGCGCTGGTCGTTGGCGACGTCGTCGAACTCGAGGAGGTTCTTTCGGATGTCGAAGTTGTGCTGTTCGACCTTGCGCTGAACCTTTTCGATCTGGCGCGTGATGAGGCGATCTTCCAGCGCTTCGTCTTCCTTCATGCCGAACATCTGCATCCAGCGGCCGATACGCTCGCCGCCGAAGATGCGCATGAGGTTGTCTTGCAGCGACAGGTAGAAGCGCGAAGAACCCGGGTCACCCTGGCGACCGGAACGGCCGCGAAGCTGGTTGTCGATGCGGCGGGACTCGTGACGCTCCGTACCGATGATGTGCAGACCGCCCGCGGCAAGCACCTGCTCGTGGCGCTTCTTCCAGTCCTCGCGCACCTTCTGACGATCGGCGTCGGACGCGTCTTCCGGCAAGGCGGCCAGCGCGGCTTCGAGACTACCGCCAAGCACGATGTCGGTACCGCGGCCGGCCATGTTCGTGGCGATCGTCACCGCGCCCGGCGCACCGGCCTGGGCAACGATGTGCGCTTCGCGCTCATGCTGCTTCGCGTTGAGCACTTCGTGCGGGATGCGTTCCTTCTTCAACAGGCTGGAAACGAGTTCCGACACGTCGATCGACGCCGTACCCACCAGCACCGGCTGCCCACGCTCGTGGCATGCCTTGATGTCGGCGATCACCGCCTTGTACTTGGCCTCGGGCGCAAGGAAGACCGAGTCGGGATTGTCGACGCGGACCATCGGCTTGTGCGTGGGAATGACCACCACCTCCAGACCGTAGACGGTCTGGAACTCGTAGGCTTCCGTGTCGGCCGTACCGGTCATGCCGGCCAGCTTCTTGTACATGCGGAACAGGTTCTGGAACGTGACCGTCGCCAGCGTCTGGTTCTCGCGCTGAATGGGCACGCCTTCCTTCGCCTCGACCGCCTGGTGCAGACCGTCGGACCAGCGGCGCCCCGCGAGGGTACGGCCGGTGAATTCGTCGACGATGATGACCTCGCCGTCGCGAACGATGTAGTCGACGTCACGCTGATAGATGGCGTTGGCACGCAGGGCCGCATTCATGTGATGGACGACGGCGAGATTCTTCGAGTCGTACAGCCCGCTGTCGGGCTCGATGACGCCGGCATCGCGGAGCAACTGCTCGGCGTGCTCCATGCCCTCTTCGGACATGTGCACCTGCTTCTGCTTCTCGTCGACGAAGTAATCGCCGGGACCGTCTTCCTTTTCCTGCCGGGTCAGATGCGGCACGACCTTGTTCACCGCGATGTAGAGCTGCGGGGAATCCTCGGCGGGGCCGGAAATGATGAGCGGCGTACGCGCCTCGTCGATGAGGATGGAGTCCACCTCGTCGACGATCGCGTAGTGCAGACCGCGCTGGTTGCGCTGCTCCTTGCTGAGCGCCATGTTGTCGCGCAGGTAGTCGAAGCCGAACTCGTTGTTCGTACCGTAGGTGATGTCGGCCTGGTAGGCGCTGCGCTTGTCGGCGTGGTCCATACCCGGGTACACGACACCGACGCTCAGGCCGAGGAAGTTGTAGAGCTTGCCCATCTGCGCGGAGTCGCGGCGGGCCAGGTAGTCGTTCACGGTGACGACGTGAACACCCTTGCCTTCCAGGGCATTCAGGTACACCGGCAGCGTACCGACCAGGGTCTTGCCCTCGCCCGTGCGCATTTCGGCGATGCGCCCGGAATGCAGCACCATGCCGCCGATCATCTGGACGTCGTAGTGACGCATGCCCAGGACACGCTTGGCCGCCTCGCGGGTGACTGCGAAGGCCTCGGGCAGCAGTTTGTCGAGCGTCTCGCCCGCGGCGAGCCGCTGCCGGAACTCTTCGGTCTTGCCGCGCAGGGCGTCGTCGGAAAGCTTCTCGAACTCCGGTTCCAGAGCGTTGATGCGCTTTACCGTCTTGGACAGGTCGCGCAGCACACGCTCGTTACGGCTGCCGAAAATACTCGTCAGGGCACGATTGAACATCGATCATCCGGATCAGAAACGAAAGGGTTGCCACCTGGCCATGGCCGGGCGGCATGAAGGGACGATCATACTACGGGCGTCCCCGGCTTTCCTCGGGGTGGCGTCAGGCCGGCCCGGATTCAAGGGACGCGCGGGTTCCGCCGGGCGCCCGGTCAGCGGTGGCTGCGGACATAGGCCAGTGGATTGACCACGCGATCGTGGTACCAGACCTCGAAGTGCACGTGGGATCCGGTGGAACGCCCCGTAGAGCCGGCCTTCGCGATGACGTCGCCGACCCGGACGCGCTGTCCGGGTCGCGCCAGGATGGCGCTGTTGTGGGCGTAGCGGGTCATGTACCCATTGCCGTGGTCGATTTCGACCACGTCGCCGTAACCGGAACGCTGACCGGCAAAGGTGACCATGCCCTCGGCGACGGCCGTCACCGGCGTACCCTTCGGCGCGGCGATGTCGATGCCTGTATGGCGGGCCGCGTGGCCGCTGAAGGGATCGGGGCGGCCACCGAAATAAGAAGAGATATAGCCGTTCACCGGCATACCGGTGGGGCGGAGGCTGGACTCGATATTTCGATCCATCAGCATGTCGCGCAAGGCTTCCAGCTGAGCCTGCTGCGTATCGAACTGACCGGACAGTCGGTCGATGCTTTCGTCGAGCGAAGCGGGCAAGGTATAGGCGGGAACGTCGGGCCCGCTGGTGACCTCGGGGCCGCCCTGACCGGGTTCCTCGTCGAAATTGAATTCGCCATCGTCGAGCTTGCCGACTTGGGTCAGGCGCTCACCGAGGGCATTGAGACGTACCGACTGGGCCTGGAGCTGCCCTAGCTTCACAGCCAAGGCGTCGAGGTCGCGCTGCGCCTGGCGCTTTACCTCAGCCACCCGCGCGTCCTGATCACCCACCTGATGCTCAAGGGCGCCGATATCACCGAGCGCGCGAGCCTTGGGCCCGGCAACCATAAGAGCGGTGGCCGCACCGACGCCCGCGACGCCGAGAAAACCCACCAGTACCATCGCTCCGATCTTGCAGCGCAGGCGCCGGCATGTCAGGTCGAGCGTTTTTGGCCCTTTCTGGCCACGAGACACGAGTATGATCTGCATACGTTCCACATCGAATAGTCAAAGCCGGCCCATGCCACCGCCGTCCAGCCCGTCCCGACGCTCCACCCATGGACTCAAGTCCATCTCGGAGTTCGGACCCGTCGCGTCGCTGGCCCAGAAGGCTCGCGAACTCGACCACCTGGACCGCCAGCTACGCGCGACGTTGCCCTCGCCGCTGCGTGATCAGGTCCGTTTTGCGGACCTGCGCGACGGCAGGCTCGTCTTCCTTGCGCCCTCGTCGGCGTGGGCATCGCGGGTGCGCCTGTACCAGGCCCAGATCCTCGAAGCCGCTCGCGCCATCGGCGCGGTAGCCCACTCGGTTGCCGTGAAAGTGGCCCCCCTGCCGCCCGTGGAAATCATCCCCGACCGGCACAAACCGCTTTCTGCCTCAGCCGCCCGACATCTCCGGGCCGCCGCGGCGTCACTCTCCGACCCCACGTTGCGGGATCTGTTCCTTGATTTGGCCTCCAAGGCCGAAAATTCAGATTAATCCTATGCTTGCGTCCGCTCCTCGCCGTTCCATAAGCGACCATGGCGGACGGCGGGGTGCACGTTTATAGCACGCATGACGGGCGTGAACACCGAATTTACACACCGCATTCACGTTCGGAGACCGGGTTCACGAACCCCTCGCGGCGACGGCGACATGGCTCCGCGCAAACAAAAAGGCCGCGATCTCTCGCGGCCTTAGCGTGTCACTGGCGCTTGGGCTCAGACGGCCTGGGCAGGATGCGCGTAGGAAATCGGCGCCTTGGCCGGATCCTTGAAGCTGACTTCTTCCCACGCCGTGACGTCGGCCATCAAGCTGCGCAGGAGCTTGTTGTTGAGCTCATGACCCGACTTGTGCGCGGAATACGCGCCGATCAGGCTGTGGCCGAGCATGTAGATGTCGCCGATCGCGTCGAGGATCTTGTGCTTGACGAACTCGTTGTCGTAACGGAGGCCGTCTTCGTTCAGCACGCGGTAGTCGTCGAGCACGACGGCGTTGTCCATCGAACCGCCGAGCGTGAGATTGCGCTCACGAAGCATTTCGATGTCACGCATGAAACCGAAGGTGCGCGCGCGGCTGACTTCCTTCACGAAGGAGGTCGTCGAGAAGTCCATCTCGGCCTGCGAATTGCGCTTGTTGAAGAGCGGATGGTCGAACTCGACCGAGAACCCGACCTTGAAGCCGTCGAACGGCTCAAGCTTGGCCCACTTGTCGCCGTCCTGGACGATGACGGGCTTCTTGATGCGGATGAAGCGCTTGGCGGCGTCCTGCTCCTCGATGCCAGCGGACTGGATCAGGAAGACGAAGGGGCCTGCGCTGCCGTCCATGATGGGCACTTCCGGCGCGGAAAGATCGACGTACGCGTTATCGATGCCGAGGCCTGCCATCGCCGAGAGCAGATGCTCAACCGTCGAGACGCGGACATCGCCATTGATGAGCGTAGTGGAAAGACGCGTGTCGCCGACGTTCTCCGGGCGAGACTTGAGTTCCACCGGCGGATTGAGGTCGGTACGGCGGAACACGATGCCCGTGTTCGGCGCCGCTGGGCGAAGCGTCATGTACACCTTGTCGCCGGTATGGAGGCCGACGCCTGTGGCGCGAATGATGTTCTTGAGCGTGCGCTGCTTGATCATGTTGGGTCAAACCTTGTTGGCAGCAGCCGAAGTAACGGACATGCTAACACAGTCTTAACCTCGGGATAAACAAACCGGACGGTACAGTCTAGCATTGCTTTCACCAATCCTTCAGCAATGGCTGCGAGCCATTCTCATCTGGCCTGCGACTGAAACGCCCATCCATTCAGCCACTTGCAAGTGACTGATATCCCAAGCAGCTTTTTCCTCAGGGGGCACGGAAGGGTTCCACCGCCCGGACGGGACGGCGGCGGAACCCCGAACGTACCGGCGTCTTGCCGGGTCGTTCTCACGTTTTCCTTAACGTGCCTTGTTGCGTGAATGGATCAATCGGCCTGGCGGCGCAGGAACGCCGGGATGTCCAGGTAATCGATCGCCGGTTCCGCGTTCTTCTGCGGCGCCGGCTCGGAGCGGACGGACGGGGTGACGTCAGCCTGTGCGTAGTCGACCACTTCGTTGCCCGTGCCCGTACGCAGCACGACCGGCCGCGGACGCTGACGCATTTCGACCTGCTGCTGCACCGGCTGGCGAACCGGCTGCTTCGCCGCGATGCCGCGGTTGAGGCCGGTGGCTACCACGGTAACGCGCACGTCGTCCTGCATTTCCGGATCGAGCGACGTACCGATCACCACGGTCGCGTCTTCGGAAGCGAAGTCGTGGATCACGCGACCGATCTCGTCGAACTCGCGCATGGTGAGGTTCGGGCCTGCCGTGACGTTGACGAGGATGCCGCAGGCACCGGCCAGGTTCACGTCTTCCAGCAGCGGGTTGTTGATCGCCGCTTCGGCAGCGGCCTGTGCGCGATCGTCGCCGCGAGCCGTGCCCGAACCCATCATCGCCATGCCCATTTCGCTCATGACGGTGCGGACGTCGGCGAAGTCGACGTTGATCAGGCCCGGGGCCGTGATCAGGTCGGCGATACCCTGGACCGCACCCTGGAGCACGTCGTTCGCGGCCTTGAATGCGTTCAGCAACGTGACTTCGCGCCCGAGCACCGACAACAGCTTCTCGTTCGGCACGGTGATCAGCGAATCCACGTGCTGCGACAGATCCTCGATGCCCTTGAGCGCGACCTGCATGCGACGGCGCCCCTCGAACGGGAACGGCTTGGTCACGACCGCCACGGTGAGGATGCCCTTTTCCTTCGCGAGCTGCGCCACGACCGGCGCAGCGCCAGTACCCGTGCCGCCGCCCATGCCGGCGGTGATGAAGACCATGTCCGCGCCGTCGAGCATTTCCTCGATACGCTCGCGATCTTCCAGCGCGGCCTGACGGCCGACTTCCGGATTGGCGCCCGCACCAAGACCCTTGGTGACGTTGCCGCCGAGCTGCAGATGCGTGCTACGCGAAGCGCAGCTCTTCATCGCCTGCGCATCGGTGTTGGCGACGACGAACTCGACGCCTTCGATATTGGAATTGACCATGTGGGCCACGGCGTTGCCGCCGCCGCCACCCACGCCGATGACCTTGATGACCGCGTTCGGTGCCAATTTTTCGATGAGTTCAAACATTTCCCGTCCTCCGCAGAACTTTTTGGTTTTTTGATTTATGTCCCGTGTCCGACTCCTGTCGAACGCGGGTTGCGGGCCTTCCCTCCTGCCCCGGCGCCCCCATTCCTTCGGGCACCGACACTCCGGTTGGATCAAAAATTCTTGGTGAACCAGCTACGCACCTTTTCAACGACGCTGCCGACATTGCCGACCGCAGAGCTCACGTGGCGCGCGCTGCCACTCGACCGCGAGCCGTGCAACAGCAGCCCCACGCCGGTGGAATGCAGTTCGCTGGACACCACGTCCCCCAGACCCGACACGTGCTGAGGCACGCCGATACGAACCATCTTGTGGAAGATTTCCTCGGCCAGTTCCAACGCACCTTCCATGCGCGACGCACCGCCGGTCAGCACGATGCCCGCCGCGACCAGGCTTTCGTAGCCGGAGCGGCGCAGTTCGTCCTGCACCATCTCGAAGATTTCCTCGTAGCGCGCCTGCACCGACTGTGCGAGCGCTTGGCGAGCCAGACGACGCGGCGGCCGATCGCCCACGCTCGGCACCTGGATCGTCTCTTCCGCATGCGCGAGTTGCGCCAGCGCACACGCGTATTTGATTTTGATCTCCTCCGCGTGTGCAGTCGGTGTATGCACACCGTATGCAATGTCGTTGGTGACCTGATCGCCACCGACCGGCAACGACTTCGTGTAGCGGATCGCGCCCTGCGTATAGATAGCGATGTCGGTCGTGCCGGCACCGATGTCCACGAGGCAGACGCCGAGTTCGAGTTCGTCCTCGGTGAGCACCGCCTTTGCGCTCGCCACGGCGGCAGGCACCAGTTCGTCCACGGAAAGGCCGCAGCGCTGGATGCACTTGGAGATGTTCTGCACGGCACTGGCAGCGCCGGTCACCAGATGCACGCTGGCTTCGAGGCGCACGCCGCTCATGCCGACCGGATGGCGGATGCCGTCCTGCCCGTCGATGCGGTATTCCTGCGACTCCTTGTAGAGCACCTTGCGGTCCGCGGGAATGGCAACGGCGCTGGCAGCTTCTAGCACCTGCTCCAGATCGGCAGCCATCACCTCGCGGTCGCGGATGGCCGCGGTGCCGTGCGAGTTGCGGGTCTCCAGATGGCTACCGGAAATCGATGCGTAGACGGAGCGGATGTCGCAGCCGGCC
>Ga0209437_100781_pt1 | contig 14980 bp, 9 predicted proteins | sample AraplaL_Cvi_mTSA_FD_184266 | JGI IMG/M metagenome (GOLD analysis project Ga0209437, IMG submission 184266) | Arabidopsis root microbial communities from the University of North Carolina, USA - plate scrape CL_Cvi_mTSA (SPAdes) (version 2) | ecosystem: Host-associated > Plants > Roots > Endosphere ...
CCCACCTGTGGCTGTGAAGGGACCTTTCGGTCAGGCCGCGGCTGAATCTGGCTGCTACCAGCCACCCACTCTACATCGGACGCCTGAAGCGTCTCACGCTTCTCTGTCAGCGCAAGTCCAGCAGCCAGCTGGATGATATTGACCGCTTCACGTCCATTGGTTGCATATCGCTTGACCACATCAACGGCATCCGGACATGGACTGAATCCTATTTTCTGAACAGCATCTTCTGCAATTCGTCCAATCTCTTCAGGCAACAAAGGACGGAAATAAACTTCCATGCAGCGCGAACGCAAGGCCGGTGGCAGTTCATGAGGGGAACGTGTCGTTGCTCCAACAAGGCGGAAATCGGCCGGCAGGCCATTTTGAAAAATATCGTGGATATAAGCAGGAGTATGCGTGTCTTCCGAGTTATAGTACGCACTCTCCAAAAACACCTTGCGATCCTCCAACACTTTCAACAGCTTATTCATCTGAATCGAATGCAATTCACCAATTTCATCAATAAACAGCATTCCCCCATGCGCTTTCGTCACAGCGCCCGGTTTCGGTTGGGGAATACCCGCAACGCCCATGGCTCCTGCTCCCTGATATATCGGATCATGAACCGAACCAATTAAGGGGTCCGCAATACCACGTTCATCAAAACGGGCTGTTGTTGCATCCAGCTCGGTGAATTTCGCGTCTGGTTTGAAAGGAGAAGTTGGATTCTTCTTGGCCTCTTCCAGCACAACCCTTGCGGCAGCTGTCTTCCCGACTCCGGGAGGGCCATAAATGATAACATGTTGCGGATTAGCACTGCATAATGCAGCTTTAAGGGCACGCAACCCATCCTTTTGCCCAACAATATCGTTAATGGTCGCGGGACGTGTCTTCTCCGACAGCGGCTTGGTGAGTGAAATCGAACGCAGCTTGCGCAGCTTCTCCAGTTCCTTGCGAGATTCACGCTCAACGGCACTGCGGTTTGTTTTCTGGCCACGCAGCAGGTTCCAGAAATACAAACCAATCACCACTCCAAAAAATAACTGAATCAACATTATGAACATTCCGAAATCACCCATGTCTCAACATCCTCCTTCTGTCCCTATTCTCATATGAGATCATGCTAATACTTGGTAGTATAGCCTTTTCAACGAGACGTAAACGGGCAATGCAGAATTTGTATACGAGAATATAAAAAGCCCGCCATCGCTGGCGAGCTTTTGTAGTAACAAGATATGAATCAATCAGTGCGAACGACCAGGAATAACACCTGTCTCTTCGTAGGCTTCGACGATTTTGTCGATCTCTTTTTTCAATTCCTCAACCATAATTTCTTCAGGCACTTTACGGATCATCTTGCCGTGACGGAACAAGAGACCTTCTCCACGAGCACCGGCAATCCCGATATCCGCTTCTTTAGCCTCACCTGGACCATTAACCGCACAACCCAACACCGATACTTTAATCGGCACCTTAAGTTTGGAGATATACTCTTCCACTTCGTTAGCAATGGAGAACAAGTCGATATCCAAACGTCCACATGTTGGGCAGGAGATCAAAGTAGCTGCATTCGTAATGAGTCCAAATGTTTTGAGCAGATCACGAGCGACTTTAATTTCTTCTACCGGGTCCGCACTCAGTGAGATCCGCATCGTAGAACCAATACCCATGGACAACAGGGCTCCCATACCTGCAGAGCTTTTGATCGTACCGGAGAACAGTGTACCTGCTTCGGTAATCCCCAGATGCAACGGATACGGAATAATTTGAGCTGCTTTGGTATAAGCCTCAATTGCCATCGGCACATCCGATGCTTTGAGAGACACGATGATATCATGGAAATCAAGCTCTTCCAAAATACCAATGTGATACAATGCACTTTCTACCATAGCATCTGCCGTAGGATACCCATACTTCTCAAGAAGATGGTTTTCCAGAGAGCCTGCATTTACTCCGATCCGGATCGGAATACCGCGGTCTTTACAAGCCTTAACCACTTCTTCCACTTTAGCACGTTTACCGATGTTCCCTGGATTAATCCGTACTTTATCAATGCCGTTCTCAATCGCAAGTAAAGCCAGCTTATAGTTGAAATGAATGTCCGCTACGAGCGGTATATTAATGCGTTTCTTGATTTCCTTGATGGCTGCGGCAGCTTCCTCATTATTCACCGTAACACGTACAATTTGACAGCCCGCTTCTTCCAGTCGCAGAATCTCTGCAACCGTTGCTTCAACATCTGCCGTTTTGGTTGTACACATACTTTGGATAATGACTTCGTTACTGCCACCGATCGTTACGTTTCCCACTTTCACGGGACGTGTATCCTGTCTTAAATACATGAGTGATTTCTCTCCCCACAACGTCAAAGCTCCACCCTGACAGAGACATGAATTCGCCTTCTGCCAAAGTGGAGAACTGACAAGTCTATATTTCAGAGTTCAACGGGATTCCCGGCCACATTTAGGCGCTTTCTTCCTGCTTATCGTCCTTTGATTGGCTTAGTTCAGGCACAACTCTTTTCTCAACAACTTCTTCAGTAATGACACAATTCGTAACATCTTCACGTGAAGGCACTTCATACATGATTTCAAGCATGATGCCTTCAATGATGGCACGTAATCCACGTGCACCTGTGTTACGTTTAATTGCTTCTTTTGCAATCGCGAGCAATGCAGCTGGTTCAAATACCAGATTCACATTATCCAGCTCAAGCAATTTTTGGTACTGTTTGGTAAGCGCATTTTTGGGTTCGGACAGTATCCGTACCAACGTATCTTCATCCAGCGGCTCCAAAGTGGAGATGACCGGCAGACGGCCTACAAACTCCGGAATCAGACCAAATTTCAGCAAATCTTCCGGCAATACCATGCCCAGGTATTCACCTGGTTTCAGATCTTTTTGCTCAGAAACGGTATTGAAGCCAATGACTTTTTTACCGATCCGGCGTTTGATCATTTGCTCCAGACCATCAAAGGCACCGCCACAAATGAACAGGATGTTCGTTGTATCAATCTGAATGAATTCTTGATGAGGGTGTTTACGACCACCTTGTGGTGGTACAGAAGCCACAGTTCCTTCAAGAATTTTCAAGAGAGCCTGTTGCACACCTTCGCCCGATACATCGCGAGTAATGGATGGGTTTTCGGATTTACGCGCTACTTTATCAATCTCATCGATATAAATAATGCCACGCTCTGCTTTTTCCACATCATAATCAGCAGCTTGGATCAGTTTGAGCAAGATGTTCTCTACATCCTCACCCACATAACCTGCTTCTGTTAATGACGTAGCATCCGCAATAGCAAAAGGTACATTCAAAATTTTTGCCATCGTTTGTGCAAGCAACGTTTTACCAGAACCCGTAGGTCCTAACAGCAAAATGTTACTCTTCGACAATTCAACGTCTTCAATCTTGCTTTGTGTGTTGATCCGTTTGTAGTGATTATACACCGCAACAGACAATGATTTTTTCGCTTGTTCCTGTCCAATAACATATTGATCCAGAATATTACGAATTTCTTTTGGTTTTGGAATATCTTTGAGGTCTATTTCTTCATCATGACCGAGTTCTTCCTCAACGATTTCGGTGCAAAGTTCGATACATTCATCACAAATGTACACGCCTGGTCCAGCGACCAGCTTGCGTACCTGCTCCTGAGATTTACCGCAAAAAGAGCATTTCAGTTGCCCTTTCTCATCGTTAAATTTAAACATGAAACCACCCCTTTAGGAATTGATCGGTCTACTGAGCACCTGGTCAATAATGCCGTACGTCTTAGCTTCTTCAGCGCTCATGAAGAAGTCACGGTCTGTATCCCGCTCAATTTTCTCAAGAGGTTGACCCGTACGATCGACGTATATTTGATTCAGTTTCTGACGTGTTTTAATAATCCATTCTGCGTGTATCTTAATATCCGCAGCCTGTCCTTGAATACCGCCAAGCGGCTGATGAATCATTACTTCGCTGTTCGTCAGCGCATATCTCTTGCCAGTTGCACCGGCTGTTAGCAATAACGAGCCCATGCTTGCTGCCATCCCTACGCAAATGGTAGATACATCCGGCTTGATAAATTGCATCGTATCGTATATACCCATCCCTGCGGTGACAGAACCACCAGGTGAGTTAATGTACAAGCTGATATCCTTCTCAGGATCGTCGGCTGCCAAAAACAAAAGCTGTGCTATGACAAGATTGGCTACATCGTCATCAATCGCACTGGTTAGAAAGATAATGCGATCTTTCAGCAAACGTGAATATATATCGTAAGACCGCTCGCCTCGATTGGTTTGTTCTATAACCATTGGCACCAGACTCATGAGACCAACCTCTTTTCTACATGTAATTAGACATAGGCCACCTGTAAAGCAAACCCAAATTCATTCTAACACTTTCCTGTGACAATGTCATTTTTCACAAGAGGGGTCAGACATCAGTTTGATTACTTTTTTAGCCTGATCATATTTAACCATGTTTTCTATGTATGTGCAAATTGAAGCCATCCTATGCCGTCTTGCCGTTTTTTATTTGCATGAAGTACATAGGTATGTAAAAAGTGTACACCGATCAATAAAATTAGTGTTCATCCATATAATTACTTCATTTTCTATAAAATGGATGTCATAATTTAAAAATAAGGCACGCAATAATTCACGTGCCTTATCGTTTATTCAACTGACAAGATGATAACAGCTTGTCTTATTTTTCGTCAGCTTCTGCAACAACTTCTTCAGCTGGAGCTTCAACTGGTTCAACAACTGTGCTGTTCTCAACAAGAACATCAATCGTTTTACGCAGTTTAACTTCATCGCGAAGGCTGTCCAGGGAACCATTACCTTCGAGGATGCCACGGATCTCATCAGCAGGACGCTTGTAAGATTCAGCCATTTTCTCGAGTTCTTGGTTCACTTCTTCGTCAGATACTTCAATGTTTTCCGCTTTACCTACAGCTTCAAGCACCAGGTTGTTGCGAACACGTTTGGAAGCATCTTCTTGCATTTGTCCTCTCAGGTCAGCTTGAGTCTGGCCAGAGAAGCTCAGGAACATTTCAAGGTTCATACCTTGGTTACGCAGACGGTTGTCGAAATCACGCATCATGTTTTGTACTTCGCTGTCAACCATTGCAGCCGGAATGTCCACTTCAGCGTTCTCAGCCACTTTTTCTACAACTGCATTTTCTTGCGCAGCTTTGGCTTCGTCAGCTTTACGGGATTCCAATTGTGTTTTCAGGTCAGCTTTGTACTCTTCAAGTGTGTCGAATTCGCTAACATCTTTAGCAAACTCATCATCCAATGCAGGAAGCTGTTTGCGCTTGATTTCGTGAATTTTCACTTTGAATACCGCTTGTTTGCCAGCAAGTTCTGCTGCATGGTAGCTCTCTGGGAAAGTCACTTCTACGTCTTTGAAGTCACCTGTGGACAGACCCACAACTTGCTCTTCAAATCCAGGAATGAATGTGTTGGAACCCAGTTCCAGGGAATAACGTTCAGCTTGTCCACCTTCGAAAGGTACACCATCAACGGAACCGTCGAAGTCGATTACTGCAACGTCGCCGTTAGCAGCGGAACCTTCGTCGATTACAACGAGTTCAGCGTGACGTTGTTGAAGACGCTCAAGTTCTTCAGCCACTTCTGCATCCGTTACTTCACCTTTTGCTACAGCAACTTCGATTCCTTTGTACTCACCCAGAGTCACTTCAGGTTTCACAGTTACTTTCGCTTTGAACTTGAATGTTTGTCCTTTAGCAAATTGTTCAACATCTACGTCAGGACGATCAACCGGGAAAATATCCGTTTGGTCGATTGCTTCTGTATAAGCTTCAGGAAGCAAAATGTCGATTGCTTCTTGATAAAGGCTCTCTACACCAAAACGTGCTTCGAAGATGGAACGTGGTACTTTACCTTTACGGAATCCAGGTACGTTTGCTTGTTTAACCACTTTATTAAAAGCTTTGTCGAGTGCTGCAGTTACACGATCCGCATCCACTTCAACCTCAAGAACCCCAAGGTTCTTCTCTATCTTTTCCCAAGTTGCTTTCATTGTATACTTTCCCCTCCAAAATTCACATGTTCACGTAGGCAATCACGTACAAAATAACCATTTTAGTATAAACAAGATTAGATTCTTTTTCAAGGGGAATCCCTTGATACAGTTTAAGGAAAACGTTTCCGGCCTCGATTAACCGTCCAAACCGGCAGATACAAACTGTTTCATGGAACGATAAGCCTGCTCCAGGCGAAAGCGCATCGCGCCTGTCACAGCATACATTGAGCGTGTATTCTCCTCATCATGCGAACCACCAAGACTGTCTGCAACGGTCATATGTAGAGCTGCTGCCCATATATCTGTCATGGAATCATTTTCTTCCAGCATCGAGATATAATCGCGGGTTCCATACACCGCCATGACATATTGTATCCACAGTTCCTGGGCAAAATAAAAGAGCGTAGGTTCATGAACCTCCGTCTGATCTGCCACTCGTTCCAGAATCTGAACAATTTGGAGCGGGAACTCCTCTGGTTTAAGAGGCACGGTATCGATCTCGACTTCAACCTGCTCTTCGCCTCTCGTAAACAGGATCATACCTTGAACACCTCGGCGACGCAAGGTCTGCAGCACCCGGAATTGAAGCAGAGGGTGAAGCGACTTGTCTTTTAACCAACTCGTAAGTGCCTCGTCAATCTTCGGCAGATCCAGATAGGCCAACTGCTCCAAAGCCAGCATCGTCTGTTCGGACAGCGGCTCCTCCATTACTGTGCGAAGCATCTTATCTGCATAGCCATCATCCTGTTCAAGTTTCATTCGAGCATGATGCCGTGCCATGTCTTCCTCACTAATCTCTTCTTCCTCTTCTCGTTCTTCGAGAACGGCAGGCGAGGTTTCTTCATACTGAGGGAACGCTGCCTGAAGCCATTCGAGCAGGGCCCGCCATTCATCATAGTGGCGCTCTTCCTGTCCCTGACATTGCAGCAAAAAGTGAAGCAATTTCATCGCTTCACCATACCGTTCATTTTCAAGCATAACTGTCAATTGAATCTGGTAATAGTCCAGCGTCTTAGGAAACAGCACAATATTGTTGTTATGCTCGGTTTCCGGGGTCGTGGATTCCTTAATGGGAGCACCTCCTCTATATCCTGAATCTCCAGTTGGAATCAACCTAAATAGATGTATATATTAAAACGATTGTCGATCTATTTTTGAGTTCTCCTGATATTCTAACATAACCTTAAATATAATGAAAAAAACGTTACTGCCGCCAAATATCATATACGAAAAACAGTTTAAAATAAAATGCTTGATATTCCTGTATGCATATGATAAAATCAGTTTTGCTTGAAAAATTTCATGTCTCAGTAGCTCAGCTGGATAGAGCAACGCCCTTCTAAGGCGTCGGTCGGGGGTTCGAATCCCTCCTGGGACGTAAAAAGAAAACTTCCTTCGGGAAGTTTTTTTTGCGTTCTGGGGATGAGAACCCCAACGGTTCGTCGGAGCATTCGCTTCGGTAGCTCTACTTCGCAGTCTCGACTGCAAGGAGAGTATCCCTCCTGGGACGTAAAAAAGAAAACTTCCTTCGGGAAGTTTTTTTGCGTTCTGGGGATGAGACCCCCAATGGTTCGTCGGAGCATTCGCTTCGTTAGCTCTACTTCGCAGTCTCGACTAGAAGGAGAGTATCCCTCCTGGGACGTATTAAAAAGAAACTTCCTTCGGGAAGTTTTTTTGCGTTCTGGGGATGATATCCCCAACAGTTCGTCGAAGCATTCGCTTCGTTTCATGCTCTGTCGCTGCATTGGAACGTTCGCATTTGCTCCTTCCATGGGCGACACGTTGCAGTATCGAAGATCTAACGAATCTAGGACACTCTATTGTGCCCACATTAAGTATCATGGAATTCTAACGAATCTTAGAGAGCTTATTTCAACAATTTAATGTGTTACCTCGCTCATTTGCAGGAAGTTGCCTGATTAACGTTGCTGAGATTCATTAGAATCTGAACATAGTGGTTATCCCTTCTATAAGACCTTTTCGATTCGTTAGAGTTTCTCAGGTCCAAGATGGTCCGAGCCCCGCGTTCTTGTGGGTGCTTTTTTTCATTTCATTGCTCAATATTGACATAGAATGTTATGCTTGCGGAGTGGATAATGTAACAATCCATACATATCAACTTTTTAGGAAACAGGAGATTTTATCAATGTCATCTTCAGTACAGCAGCACTCGTCCATCCATGCCGAGGAAGAACATTCTTCGACATCCAAAAGATTCGGCCTGTTATTAGCAGGCATTATCGTTATCGCCGCTACCATGAGGTCACCGATCACAGCAACCGGACCTGTAGTGGAGATGATCCGCTCAGATACAGGTATCGGCCATACGATGGCCGGGCTTTTGACCTCACTACCTTTGCTCGCCTTTGCAGCAGTTTCTCCTTTTGCACCACGTCTGGCCAAACGGTTAGGACTCGAATCTGCTCTGCTATTGGCTGTTATCATCGTGACCATTGGAGTGGCCTTACGTTTGTTGCCTTCCGTTCTCTCCTTATATACTGGAACCGCAATATTGGGATGCGGCATTGCATTAAGCAACGTGCTTTTGCCAAGTTTGATCAAACGTGATTTTCCATTGCGGGTAGGTATCGTTACCGGATTATACTCTGTATCCATGAACATATTTGGCGCCATCGCCTCAGGGGTGAGTGTGCCCTTAGCCGGAGCTACTTCTATGGGTTGGCGCGCTTCGTTAGGAATGTGGGCCCTGTTGTCCATACTTGCACTTCTCTTGTGGCTCCCCCAGATCGCCGCAGGACGCCAGCGGATGTTATATGTTACCTCCCGGAGCGAAGGGGCACCCGTGCGTCTAAGGACCTCTAAACTAGCCTGGTTCATTACTTTATTTATGGGTCTGCAATCTCTAATATTCTATACGACGATTACCTGGCTTCCCGAAATTCTCGCTGAGCAAGGATTCAACCCCACTTCAGCAGGGTGGATGCTCTCCTTGATGCAGATGGTTAGTGTACCGGCTACCTTTATCGTTCCGATCCTGGCCGGCCGAACGCGAGATCAGCGTGTTCTAACCGCGATAACGTGCTCTTCTTTGATTGTCGGGTATGCATTATTGTTAAGTGGCATCGCTTCGCTCGTTACCATTGGCGTCACGTTGGCAGGAATAGGTGCTGGAGCTTCGTTTGGACTGGTAACCATGTTCTTCGTCCTACGCACAAAAGATGCCAGACAAGCTGCCAGCCTGTCCGGTATGGCCCAGTCCTTCGGATATATGCTCGCGGCAGTGGGACCTCTACTGTTCGGCATGCTTCATGACTGGACAAAAGGATGGACTCTTCCATTGCTAATACAGGTCATTCTGGCCTTTACTTTACTAATCGCAGGGCTTCAAGCCAGTAAAAATCGAATGATCGGTTAGTCATACCATTCGTTTAATAGAAAAGAACCAAATGAAACGGCCTCCATCCTGAAAATCAGGATGGAGGCCGTTTATGCATAGAACAATTCCTTCATTAATTTAATCAGTTTCAATGAGGAGGAACTTACTTCACTTTTACCTTAATCGTGTCTGTGCTGGTAACTCCAGCTGCGTTAATTAACTCGGCCCGATACGTATACGTACCCGATTTTTTCCCGGACAGTGTAGTCACGGCACTTTGCGGAAGAGGTGTTACTGCACGGAGTTCTTGCGTGTCGATCAACTTATCATTTTCATAGAGACGATACTCTGTAGCGTTGGTCCCCCACCACAGGTTCATGGTCACTTTATAGTTGCCATCGCCATCCCAGTTATCCTGAGAGAGAACCGCTTTGCCTGGCGCTGCGTTGGTCACCCGAACAGTCAACGTCTGACTCCGTGTTGTTCCCTTGTCGTTAGTTAGCTCGGCCACATACGTATATGTGCCATTGGCTTTGCCCGTGATCTTCGTCTGAGCAAACTGCGCCCAAGGCGCGTTGTAAGTCAACTTCTGCGTATCAACCAAAACTCCGTCCTCATATAACTTGTAGCTAGTTCCGTTCTCGCCCCACCACAGGTTCATGGTAACGATATACGAGCCCTCTGGCAGGCCGTTACCTATCCAGTTATTGTGAGACAATACAGGCGTACCTGGCGCCTTGGTAGCCGGAGTTTCAGGTTCGGTCTCCACGGCTTCCAACTTCAGTACCGTATTGGCTGTACCCGAAAGCCCCTGTTGGTCTTTTACCGTAAGTTCAACGGCATACTCGCCTGCTTCAAATCCTTCTAAAGGAAGGCTAAAGGTGGCATCAGCTTGTACTTCAAAGACTCCCTCTTTATAAACCGAACCATCCTCTTTTTTCACAACATACGTTGCTTCCAGGGAAGCTGCCGGATCAAACGTGATGTCCCATCCGCTGGCAAGCGCAGGAGCAACACGGAAGTACAAATCTTCCACGCTACCATTAAGGACAGCAGACTCATCCGCTTTGAACTCCAATGTTTCTGGTGCAGTTACAGCCGGAGCTGTCTTTTTCACCAAAAATGGCGAAGTGTCTTCCTTATAGGTTTTGCCGTCCGTACCAATGGTAGTGATATCAACGGTGTATAAACCATCCGGAATCTCTGTCACTTCATCGGTTGTGTAATCCGCATATGTGCCGTTCCAAGCAAGATTGTATCTTGTATTTGCATTGAAGTTATAATAGTTACCGAAAATGGAGCCGATATAACCATCTTGATAATATCCACCTTCCGGATCAAGACCATCAAAAATCTCAATCAGGGCAAATGTCATCGGATTGTAGAATTCCATCGCTACATTAAGGGCATCCAACGTACCATCAGCCTTCAATGGATAGTGGAATGGATTTTTTTCAGTGCCTTTTACAGTTTCAATATATTTAACTCCACTCAACGTAACGTTGAAATGAGCAACATATGGCACAGTAAACGTATTGGTTCCGTTCGAAAGCTCAATGTATCCTTGTGCTTCTGTAGTCGCAGTAACCCCTCGTGGAACGGTGATTGTTACTGCAAGTTCTTCCTCACCATTCAGTGTGAAGGAACTTTTGTCTACTGCAACAGATACACCAGCGACATTACGAGTAGGATTCACATTTACGGTGTAATCCCCACCACTACCATTCAACGCCTCAACTTTAATCGTTTTGGTGATCGTCTTTTCATCTGTGCTCAGGAAATTACCGTAGTTGATGCTTCCGGTGATATTCTCCTTTTCAACAACAGCGCCACTTTCGGTGTATTGAGTTACATCAAGCACTTTGACAAAAGCAGCAGGATCGATGGTGTTCACAGCCTGAATGCGGCCAGCACCTTGATCAAATACATCAAACTTGGTTGTATCCAGCACTTTACTATTGTTCATGAGCGCAACTTTGATATCAAATGGCGTCCAGTCCGGATGCTTCTCAATCAACAGTGCAATCAACCCTGCTACATGAGGTGTAGCCATACTTGTACCTGATTTACGATCATAAGCTTGTGCGTAATCTGCGTCTGGCTCATCCTTGCCGTAGGCAGGAATCGTAGACAGAATGCTTGTACCTGGTGCAACAATATCCGGTTTGATGTCCAGCGTTACCTTGGCAGGTCCACGTGAACTGGATGAATTCATCTCATCGCCCGGAGTTTGAGAACGTTCAAAATCACTAAAGCTCACTTCAACGGCTTGTCCTGCGTCTAGATCAGCCTTGATAACCTCTCCATCTTCTTTGGACATGCTCAGTGTTGGAATGAGTTCAAAGTTATCGCCCAGACTTACACCGATTGGACCCGGGATGTTGTTATATACGATAACAGCCACGGCTCCAGCCGCTTTGGCATTGGCGATTTTCTCTACAAATGCGAGTTCACCACGCTGTATTAATGCCACTTTACCTGTAAAATCCTTACCTTCAAAATCAGTTGGCTTACCCAGTGCTGCAAATTCAAGCTCATATTTCCCTGTCAAAACAGTTTCAGGATCTGCTGACAGGCTCCATCCCATCAGATCCAGACGGTAAACCGACTCTGTAACAGCCAGTGGAGTTTCAGTTGGAGCAATTACAGACTCTTCTTCCACAGGAGCAGCTTCAGGAGCAGCTTCAACCGGTGCAGAAGGCGATGCAGATGGCGTATTTTCTTCAGTTGCAGTTTCTTCTACATTCGAAACTCCAGCTTCGTCAGAAACCACTTCCTCCACAGTTGCTGCACTTTCTTCAGTAGCAGTTGCGGGTACACCTTGCTCTGATCCTTCAGACTCATCTGTTCCAGGTGCCGTCCCCAGTTCAGGAGATGGTTCAACCTCTGGCACCGGTTGTTGTTCAGGCAGGGTCTCTTCGCCTTCTTCACCAATCCAGAAGTGAGTATCCGCTGTAATAAGCTGACTAGGGCCTGTAGAGTTACCTACCGTAATAGCCATGGCAGACGCACCCGGAGAACCGAGTGTATACCGGTTGGGTCCGTCATTGCCACTGGCAACTACTGCTGTCACACCAGACAACATCGCATTATTCAGGGCTACCGAGGTAATATAACTTGGATCGTTAGCGGCATTCCCCAAAGAGAGATTAATTATATCCATGCCATCTTCAACGGAACGATCAATTCCGCCGAGCACCCATGAGGTTTGACCACTACCATACGGCCCAAGTACACGGTATGCATAGATATCTGCTTCAGGAGCAACGCCAACAATCCCGTAATCCCCTGCTTCACGAGCAGCAATGGTACCGGCTACGTGCGTACCGTGGGATGTGTAAAAGGCACTTCCCCTTTCGTTAAACTCAGGTTCCCCTGAACTTTTCCATTCTTGATATGTCGCTTCATACGGATCATTGTCGTTACCAACAAAGTCCCATCCGCCTTTGTAAGCTTCCTGCAAATTAGGATGTTCATAGTCAATCCCTGTATCGATGACACCCACTTTGATGCCATTTCCTTTGTAACCCAGATCCCATACTTCAGGTGCACCAATAAAAGGCGCAGTGTCTTTCATGTACGGGTTCACTTCATCTGTCTCAGGCGCTATTGTAAATTCAAGGTCAGGATATACGCTGACCACGCCAGGTATTTGAAGCAATTGTCCCACTTGGTTTCCTTTAAGCTCAATCGCTACACCATTTAGGGCATATGCATATTCTTCCAATACTTCATGTTTGATTTTCTTCTGAGTGAGGCTATGTACAAATGACTGTTGTTGTTGCTCAACTTGAGTCACAGCCTTTGTTTCCATAGAGGAGGTAAAAGATTTTCCGGAGAGGGTTGATTCACCTTGCGCTACTGCAACAGGTTTATTGGAAAGCTCAACGATCACTCGGGTGTTCTCTCCACCCAGGCCTTCCAAGCTTTTATCCAAAAATGGATCTGCGGCAAGTTTGGCTTCCCGTCCTGCCAGAATCTCTCTCCATTGTTTGGCTTCGGCTGTACTGGGTAAGTTCTCAAGCTGAATAACTGAATCTGCGGGAGCGGCTCCAGCCGCGGGGAGAATAATGGAAAAGACCATCAGAACACTTAATAACGTGGATATCAATCGTTTACTCAAGGCTTTGCCCCTCCTTTTAAATGTGAATACCTCACCACATGATGGGTTCCTGCTGTTCGCACGTACTGCAATACGCACTCCAATTTCACCACCTATCTGCAAGAAGATTGACCCTTGGTAAATTATTCTATCAAAATACCACATTTTCCTTCTAAATACTTACATAAATGATATAAAAATTACTTATATGGGTCTTGAGTATGATAAAAATTTCAACTTGTAATTATTTGTCGTTTGAATATTTCATTTTTAAAATAATGCATCAAAAAAAAAGACCAAGTGCCTCTTTATCAGTAAGAGATTCTTGGTGTACAGGTGAAGTTTTTAGTGAACAAAGGCTAAATGTAATTCGTTTAACATCAATAAATATCACAAAAATCAACTTCATTCTGGCTTCACGGCTTCAATACGCAGACGCTTGTAATCTGCATACAGAGCATCACCTTTCCAAAGGTAAGGCATTACGATTTGACTGGTTTCATGGCATATTTGTTGTATCTCATCATGACTGAAACCTTCAAAATAGTCTCCTCCAAAATGAGCCAACCAGCCTACTATACCCTGCTCACCATCTTCCAATCTGGTAGGACGGTCATAGTGATAGGCATGACGCACCAGAAATCCGGTTTGTTCTAAAATATGGCTATATTCTCCGATCGACGGAAAATACCAAGGATTACGTTCAGAAGCACGAATGCCCGTGTTTCGCTCGACAACTTCCTCTAGTGCATTCACAATGGTCTGCACGTTCCCTTTACCACCGAATTCTGCTACAAATCGCCCCCCGGGCTTCAAAGATTTCCATATACTATCCACCACTAATCTCGGACTTCGCATCCAGTGCAGGGCTGCATTGGAGAAGACGGCATCATACAGTCTATTCGTCTCAAACTGATGACCGTCTCCTTCCACGAACTCGATTCCAGAGAATTTCTCCCTCGCACGGCGAATCATGTCCGGCGATGAATCCATACCAACAACTTCAGCTTCGGCCAGAGAAATCTCATACGTCAAATCCCCCGTCCCGCAACCCAGATCAAGAATGTATTCCCCTCTTTGGGGTTGAAGCCAAGAGATCAGGTTTTTGCCATATTCAGAGACAAAAGCCAGCTTATTGTCATACTCATCTGCATGCCATTGATTTAATGATTTCATGGATACCACCGTCGCTTTCGTTATTGATATCCTCATTGTGGCATAGAATTGTTTATTATTTAAATATATAAATTCTATATTATTTATAGGTATAACCAATAAAACGATTTTCCCCTGAACGCAAAAAAAACTTCCCGAAGGAAGTTTTCTTTTTACGTCCCAGGAGGGATACTCTCCTTGCAGTCGAGACTGCGAAGTGGTGCTAACGAAGCGGATGCTCCGACGAACCATCGGGGTTCTCTTCCCCTGAACGCAAAAAAAACTTCCCGAAGGAAGTTTTCTTTTTTACGTCCCAGGAGGGATACTCTCCTTCCAGTCGAGACTGCGAAGTGGTGCTAAC
>Ga0209437_100782_pt1 | contig 14969 bp, 15 predicted proteins | sample AraplaL_Cvi_mTSA_FD_184266 | JGI IMG/M metagenome (GOLD analysis project Ga0209437, IMG submission 184266) | Arabidopsis root microbial communities from the University of North Carolina, USA - plate scrape CL_Cvi_mTSA (SPAdes) (version 2) | ecosystem: Host-associated > Plants > Roots > Endosphere...
CGAACTCGCCAAGGCCATCGCCGACGAGTCCCGTCGCCAGGAAGATCACGTCGAGCTGATCGCCTCGGAGAACTACGCAAGCCCGCGCGTGATGGAGGCCCAGGGGTCTTCGCTCACGAACAAGTACGCCGAGGGCTATCCGGGCAAGCGCTACTACGGCGGTTGCGAATTCGTGGACGTCGCCGAGCGGCTGGCCATCGACCGCCTCAAGAAGCTGTTTGGCGCCGACTACGCAAACGTCCAGCCGCATTCCGGTTCGCAGGCGAACCAGGCGGTCTACTTCGCGTTGCTGCAGCCGGGCGACACGATCCTGGGCATGAGCCTCGCGCACGGCGGCCATCTCACCCACGGCGCCAAGGTCAATCTCTCCGGCAAGATCTTCAATGCCGTGCAGTACGGCATCGATCCCGACACCGGTCTGGTGAACTACGACGAAGTCGAGCGACTGGCGGTCGAACACAAGCCGAAGATGATCGTGGCAGGCTTCTCCGCGTATTCGCAGGTGCTCGACTGGGCGCGTTTCCGCGCCATTGCCGACAAGGTCGGCGCCTACCTGTTCGTGGACATGGCGCACATTGCCGGTCTCGTTGCTGCGGGCGTCTATCCGAGCCCCATCGACCATGCGCACGTCGTCACCTCCACCACGCACAAGACGCTGCGCGGTCCGCGCGGCGGCATCATCGTCGCGAAGGGATTGGGCGAAGAACTCGAGAAGAAAATGCAGTCGGTGGTCTTCCCGGGGATCCAGGGCGGCCCGTTGATGCATGTGATCGCCGCCAAGGCCGTCGCCTTCAAGGAAGCGCTGGAGCCGGCGTTCACCGAGTACCAGAAGCAGGTGGTGAAGAACGCGAAGGCCATGGCCAAGACGCTGATGGATCGTGGCTACAAGATCGTTTCCGGCGGCACCGAAAACCACCTGATGCTGATCGACCTCATCGGCCGCGACGTCACCGGCAAGGACGCGGAAGCGGCGCTCGGCAAAGCGCACATCACCGTGAACAAGAACGCGGTTCCCAACGACCCGCGCTCGCCCTTCGTGACCTCCGGCCTGCGTGTCGGTACGCCCGCGATCACCACGCGCGGCTACAAGGAAGCCGACACGGTGGAACTCGCGCACTGGATCTGCGACGTGCTCGATGCGCCGGGCGACGAAAGCGTGATCGCCACGGTGCGCGAGAAGGTGACCGCACAGTGCGCCAAGTTCCCGGTGTACGGCTGATCGATGCACTGTCCGTTCTGCCAGCATGAAGACACGCGCGTGATCGACTCCCGTCTTACCGAAGACGGGAGCACGGTGCGCCGGCGTCGTGAATGCCCGCAGTGCGGCGAGCGCTTCAACACATTCGAAACCGCCGAACTGAAACTGCCCACGGTGGTGAAGTCGGGCGACCGTCGCGAACCGTTCGACGAACATAAGTTGCGCGTGAGCTTCGAGCGCGCTCTGCAGAAGCGGCCGGTGGCGAGCGACGCGGTGGATACCGCCGTGCGCGCCGTCACCAACGACCTGCGTCGCAGCGGCGAGCGCGAGGTGCCCTCGCGCCAGGTTGGCGAGCTGGTGATGCGCGAGCTGAAGAAGCTCGACCAGGTCGCCTACGTGCGATTCGCGTCGGTCTATCGTCGCTTCGAGGACGTCCACGCGTTCCGCGAGGAGATCGAGAAGCTGGAGCGCGACCTGCCGTCGCTGGAGGGCCTGCAACTGCCCCTGCTGGAAGCGGCGCGGCGCGGTCGCAAGCCCTGATGTCCCGCCCGTTCTTCCCTGCCATGGACCATGTCCATATGGCGCACGCGCTGCGTCTTGCCGCGCGCGGGTTGCATACCACCCAACCGAATCCTCGCGTCGGCTGCGTGATTGCTCGTGGCGATACGGTGCTTGGTACCGGCTGGCACCAGCGTGCCGGTGAGCCGCATGCGGAGGTGTACGCGTTACGGGAGGCGGGGGATGCCGCACGCGGTGCCACCGCCTACGTGACGCTCGAGCCTTGCGCACACTTCGGCCGCACGCCGCCCTGCGCAGATGCCTTGATCGCCGCGGGCGTGGGGCGTGTGGTGATTGCGCACGAAGATCCGTTCGACAAGGTGGCTGGCGCCGGCATCGAGAAGCTTCGCGCTGCGGGTATCGGTGTGCAGGTAGGCCTGATGCGCGAGGCGGCGCATGAGCTGAACATCGGCTTCTTCAGCCGTATCCAGCGCGGTCGCCCCTGGGTACGCGTGAAGCTCGCGATGAGTCTCGATGGTCGCACCGCGCTCGCGGACGGCGCGTCGAAGTGGATCACGGGCGAAGCCGCGCGTGCCGACGTACAGCGCTGGCGCGCACGGGCCTCGGCCATTCTTTCGGCGAGTGGCACGGTACTGGCGGACGATCCGCACCTGACCGTGCGCCTGCCGGACAACGAGCCCTTCGTGCCGCCGCTGCGCGTGGTTCTCGATACCTCGCTGCGCACGCCGGCAAATGCGAAGGTGCTCGACGATGCGGCACCGAGCGTGCTGTTGCACGCGCCGGATGTGGCGGTGCCCGCCTCGCTTGCTGATGTCGCTCATGCGTCCATTCGTCGTGGCGACGACGGTAGATTGGACCTGCGCGCCGCGCTGCACTGGCTCGCGCAACGCGACATCAATGAAGTGCATGTGGAAGCCGGTCCGGTGCTGTGCGGCGCGCTGCTGGCGGCCGGGCTGGCCGACGAACTGCTCGTCTACGTGGCGCCGATCCTGCTCGGTCATACGGGCCGCCCGATGCTCACCCTGCCGCCGCTGGACGACATGGCGTCGCGCTGGAAGCTCGACACCGTGGACCGCCGTCAGGTCGGCGACGACACGCGCCTGCAATTGCGTCCGGCTGCCGCGAAGCACGAGGCGGCGTGAACGGGCGCCTCGCCCACGTTCGCTGGGGCATCGTCGGTTGCGGCGCGGTCACCGAGGTCAAGAGCGGTCCCGCCTTCTCGAAAGTCCCCGATTCGTCGCTCGTCGCGGTGATGCGTCGCGATGGCGCCAAGGCGAAGGATTACGCGCAGCGCCATGGTGTACCGCGCTGGTACGACGATGCGGCTGCATTGATCCACGATCCCGAGGTGGATGCGGTGTACGTCGCTACGCCGCCGTCCAGTCATCGCGAATATGCCTTGATGGCGATTGCCGCCGGCAAGCCCGTCTACGTCGAGAAGCCGATGGCGCGCGATCACGCCGAATGCGAGGACATCATCGCCGCAGGCGAAGCGGCGGGCGTGCCAGTCTTCGTGGCCTACTATCGGCGCATGCTGCCGCGCTTCCGGCGCATCGCGGAGCTGCTGGCGGACGGCACGATCGGCACACCGCGGCTCGTGCAGGTGCTGCTGCACCATCCGCTGGAGGCGCGTTATCGCGATCCGGCCAACCTGCCGTGGACGGTGCTTCCGGAGATATCCGGTGGCGGCATCTTCGTCGACATCGGCTGCCACACGCTGGATATCCTCGATTTCCTGCTCGGCCCCATCGTGGAGGCGCGCGGCATGGTCTCCCATCAGATGGACGTCTATCCAGCCGAGGACTCCGTGGCGATGGCGTTCCGTTTCGGCAGTGGCGTGTTGGGAACGGGTCTTTGGCAGTTTGGTGCGGACCGTCGCGAGGACCGCGTCGAGATCGTGGGCGACCGTGGGCGGCTGGTCTTCGCCACCTTCGGCGACGGCCCGATCCGCGTCGACGCAACCAACCGGCAGGAAACCATCCCCGTCCCGAATCCCGAGCACATCCAGCAACCGCTCATCGAGAGCATCGTGGCCGAGTTGACCGGGAAGGCCCGCTGCCCGTCCACGGCGCGCAGTGGCGCGCGCACCAGTTGGGTGATGGATCAGGTGCTTCGCCCCGCTCATCGGCCGTAACGCCAGGTCCGGCGGGTACTGGCCGGCCGAGGGTGCCGGCGCAGGCGTGGTATTCTTGCGCGGCTGGTTTCCCAGGAAGCCGGCCCTCCACAGCGTCTTCAGGGCGGGGCGAAACTCCCCACCGGCGGTAGGTTCCGCGAGGAACGAGCCCGCGAGCGCTCCCGGCATCCGTCGGGAGGTCAGCAGATCCGGTGCGATGCCGGAGCCGACGGTCACAGTCCGGATGAAAGAAGACGGCGTACGTTCGCTTCCCCAAGCGGGCGTCGCCATGCCTTGGGGCGTTTTTCGCTCACTACTGCGGGAAACGTTTCATGAAAGAACAGCACCAGCGCCATGGCGGCTTCCTCCAGGGAGGCCACTGACATGTTCACCGGCATCATTCAGGCGGTGGGACGCATCGCCCGGCTCGAACCGCGCGGTGGCGACGTCCGCCTCACCGTGGACACCGCCGATCTCGACATGGCCGACGTCGCTCTCGGCGATAGCATCGCGGTGTCCGGCGTGTGCCTTACCGTGATCTCGTTCGACGCATCGCATTTCGCCGCCGACGTCTCCAACGAGACCCTGGCGCACACCACGCTCGGCAAGCACAAGGCGGGCGACCCGGTGAACCTCGAAAAGGCCTTGCGCCTGGCCGATCGCCTCGGCGGTCACCTCGTTTCCGGTCACGTCGACGGCACCGGCAAGGTCGTCTCGGTGCTGCCCGACGCGCGCTCGCAGCGCTGGACGTTCGAAGTCCCCGCGGACCTCGCGCGCTACATCGCGCACAAGGGCTCGGTCTGCATCGATGGCACCAGCCTCACGGTGAACGACGTCGACGGCCACCGTTTCGGCGTCAACCTTATCCCCCATACCGTGGCACATACGGCATTCGCCGCACGGCGCGCGGGCGATGCGGTGAACATCGAAGTGGACGTCGTGGCCCGCTACGTCGAACGCCTGCTCGCCGCTGGCGGCGGCCCGCGCCTCGACGAGGCTTTCCTGAAACAGCACGGCTTCGCCTGAGCGGACATTCTTCCATGCCTTTCCATACCATCCCCGAGATCGTCGAGGACCTGCGCAACGGGCGCATGGTCGTGATCCTCGACGACGAAGACCGCGAGAACGAAGGCGACATCGTGATGGCGGCCGAGAAAGTGCGGCCGGAAGACGTCAACTTCATGGTGCGCGAAGCGCGCGGTCTGCTCTGCCTCACGCTGACGGAACAGCGCACGCGCCAGCTCGGCCTGAAGCCGATGGTCAGCGACAACAACTCGCCGTACCACACCAACTTCACCGTCTCGATCGAAGCCGCCGAAGGTGTCACCACGGGCATCTCGGCGCACGATCGCGCGCGCACCGTGCAGGTCGCCGTCGCCAAGGATGCCAAACCGGCCGACATCACGATGCCGGGCCACGTCTTTCCGCTGACGGCGCAGCCGGGCGGCGTGCTCACTCGCGCCGGTCATACGGAAGCGGGTTGCGATCTCGCTGCGCTGGCCGGTCTCGAACCGGCCTCGGTATTGATCGAGATCCTCCACGACGACGGTTCGATGGCCCGCCGTCCGGAACTCGAAGTGTTCGCGGCGAAGCACGGCTTGAAGATCGGCACGATTGCCGACCTGATCCGCTATCGCCTCGAAACGGAAAAGACCGTGACGCGGGTTTTCGAGGACCACGTGGATACCGAATTCGGTCCGTTCCGGCTGGTTGCCTTCCGCGACGCGATCCGCCACGGCCTGCACTTCGCCCTGGTGCGCGGCGACGTCTCGAACGGCGAGCCGGTGCTGACCCGCGTCCACATGCGCAATACGTTGTCCGATGTGCTGCATCTGAAGCGCGACGATCTCGGCCAGACCGTGACCGACGCGCTGCGCCGCATCGATGCGGAAGATCGCGGCGTGCTGCTGGTGCTGTCGGGCGACGACACGGCCGAGGCGCTGCTGGGGCGGCTGAAACAGGAGAGCGCACCCATGCCTGCGCCGAAGGACGACCAGGAATGGCGTCAGCTTGGCCTTGGCGCGCAAATCCTCGCCGACCTGGGCGTGAAGCGCCTGCGCGTGATGGGCACGCCACGCAAGTTCGTCGGCATTGCCGGCTTCGGCCTTGAAGTGGTGGAGCAGGTCGCGGGATGAGTTCCATGCCCAGCTACGACATCCGCCTGATTGCGCCTTCCGGCTATCCGCACAACCCCGAGGCCATGCATCGGGGCATCGCCCGTCTCGAGGCGGCCGGGCATAGCGTGAGCGGCAAGTCCGTGCTCGACCGTCGCGAGTTGCGTTTCGCTGGCAGCGATGCCGAGCGTGCCGCCGACTTCACGGCGTTGTGCGATGCCTCGCACCCGCTGCCTGACATCGTGCTCGCCGTTCGCGGTGGCTACGGTGCGCACCCGCTGTTGCCGATGCTCGACTACGCCGCGCTAGGCGATCGGTTGCGCGACGCGCCGGTCGCCCTCGTGGGGCACAGCGATTTCACCGCGCTGCAGTGTGCGCTGTATGCGAAGAGCGGCATCGTGACCTTCGGTGGTCCCATGCTTGGCCCCGACTTCGGCGCGACCGAGCTCGATCCGCTCACCTGGGCGCACTTCTGGCACACCCTCGGCCAGGACGAAGGTGTGGCGGAGTGGGCGACGCCGGAAACGGCGGACCTGAGCGCCGAGGGCACGCTGTGGGGCGGCAACCTCGCGATGCTCGGCGGCCTCGTCGGTTCTCCCTATTTCCCTGCAATCGACGGCGGATTGCTGTTCATCGAGGACATCGCCGAGCCGCCTTACCGCGTCGAACGCATGCTCTACCACCTGCTGCACGCAGGCGTGCTCGGTCGGCAGAAGGCCTTGCTGGTGGGCGACTTCACGGGCTACCGGGTGGCCGAGTACGACAACGGCTACGACGTGGACATCGCCCTCGATCGCGTCGCCCAGGCGGCCGGCATTCCGGTCGTGCGCGGCCTGCCGTTTGGGCACGGCCCCGCCAAGTTCACCTTGCCGTTCGGCGCGACCGCCCGCCTTTCCGTCGCGGACGGCCAGGCCGTCCTGCGCTTCAGCGGCCACCCCAGGCCGAAAACCCCGTAAAATGTCCGGTCGCGCGGCGGCCGATTCGCCACAGGACTTTCCCAGCATGAAGATCATCGAAGGCGATTTCGCCACTCCCAAGGGTCGCTTCGCGATCGTCGCGGGCCGTTTCAACGCGTTTGTCGTCGAGCCCCTGGTCCAGGGTGCGCGCGACGCGCTGGTCCGCCACGGCGTGAAGGACGACGCTATCGACCTCATCCGCGTGCCGGGTGCATGGGAAATCGCGCAGGCGGCGTACAAGGTTGCGAACAACGGCGGCTACGCCGCCGTGATCGGCCTCGGCGCAGTCATCCGTGGCTCGACGCCGCACTTCGACTACGTGGCCGGTGAAGCCGCGAAGGGCCTCGGCCAGGCCGCCTACGCCTCGGGCGTGCCGGTGTGCTTCGGCGTGCTCACCACCGACAGCATCGAGCAGGCGATCGAGCGGGCCGGCACCAAGGCTGGCAACAAGGGTGCCGACGCCGCCATGGTCGCCATCGAAATGGTCAACCTCTACGCGAAGCTCGGCGCATGAACACGCCTCCCCACGGTATCGACCTGGCCGCGCGCTCGCGCGCCCGTCGCCGCGCCCTCCAGGCGCTGTATGCCTGGCAGGTCGGCGGCAGCAAGATGACCAGCGTGATCGATCAGTTCCGCCACGAGCAGGACATGGAAGTGGCCGACCTCGAATACTTCGAGGACATCCTGCGTGGCGTGGAGCAGCACGTGCAGGAACTCGACGACGGCATCAAGCCGTTCGTCGATCGCGAAGTGGGGCAGATCGATCCCATCGAACGCGCCGCGCTGCGCATGGGCGCGTACGAGCTGAAGTACCGCCCGGACGTGCCGTACCGCGTCGTCATCAACGAAGCCGTGGAAGCCACCAAGCGCTTCGGTGCCGACCATGGGCACAGCTATGTGAATGGCGTGCTCGACAAACTCGCGACACATTGGCGTACGGCTGAGAAGCGATCCTGACCGAGGACGACGTCGGGGCGGCTCGCTGAGCCCTCCCGACTCCCCGGGCGCCGCGACCCCGCGCGCTTTCTTCGCCAAGGACACCGCATGGAATTCGACCTGATCGACCGCATTCGCCGGCATACGGAAGTCAATCGCGACGATGTGGTGAAAGGCATTGGTGACGACGCTGCCGTGGTCGCCGTGCCGGCCGGTCGCGAACTCGCCATCGCCGTCGATACCCTCGTCGAGGGCATTCATTTTCCGGTCGGTACCGCCGCCACCGATATCGGTTGGAAGGCGCTGGCCGTCAATCTTTCCGATCTCGCCGCCATGGGTGCCACGCCTGCCTGGGCCTTGCTGGCGCTCACCACGCCGGATGCCGATGCAGCGTTCTTCGATGGCCTGGCGAGCGGCTTTGCCGAGCTGGCGACACCGTACCGGCTCGCGCTTATCGGGGGCGACACCGCGCGCGGTCCGCTCACCGTGACGGTCGCCGTGCATGGTTTCACCGCGCCCGGCGAAGCGCTGCTGCGCTCGGGCGCACGCGTGGGCGACGTGGTGATGGTGACGGGCACGCTGGGCGATGCCGCCGCGGGCCTGCTTTGTCTCGCCGAGGCCGATGTCTCGCCGTATGCCGCGCTTATCGAACGCCTCAACCGGCCCACGCCGCGCGTTTCCGCGGGGCAGGCGCTGCGTGGTCTTGCCACCGCGTGCATCGACGTGTCGGACGGGCTCGTTGCCGACCTCGGTCATATCTGCGCCGCCAGCGGTGTCGGTGTCGACGTCGAGGCGGCCATGCTGCCCCGCTCGTCCGCGCTGCTCACGCACTTTACCGACGCCGATGCGCTGGATTTCGCGCTGGGCGGCGGCGATGACTACGAACTCTGCTTTACCGTGCCTGCCGACCTCGCCGGTGAAGCGGGTGCCACGCTCGCGCGGCTCGGCTGCGGTGCCACGCGTATCGGACGTGTCGTCGAAGGCGCGGGAGTCCGTGTGCTCGACGAACGCGGGCAGGTCTACGAGCCCACCCGAGCGGGCTGGAACCACTTCGCCGCATGAGCACGAAATACGTCCTCGATCCCGCCGATCGGCGCCGCTTGCTGGCCTCGCCGGCCGGATGGCTCGCCTGCGGATTCGGCTCGGGCCTCACGCCCAAGGCTCAGGGCACGTTCGGTTCGCTGGCGGCGCTGCTGCCGTGGTACCTGCTGCGCGACCTCAGCGTTCCCGCGTGGCTTGGCGTCATCGTGCTGGCCTTCGCCATTGGCGTATGGGCGTGCGACGTCGCCGGACGCATCCTCGGCGTGGCGGACCACCGCAGCCTCGTCTGGGATGAATTCGTCGGCCAATGGATCGCCTTGCTGCCAGCGTTGCTCGCGCCGTGGTGGGCAGTGTTCGCGGGCTTCGTATTCTTTCGCCTGTTCGATGTCTGGAAGCCGTGGCCGATCGGCTGGTTCGATCGCCGCGTGAAAGGCGGTTTCGGCGTCATGCTCGATGACGCGATCGCCGGCCTCTTTGCCGCCATCGTGCTGTTCCTCGTCCTCCGTCTCGCCACCTGAGGGAATCCATGGAATATCGTCGCCTCGGTTCGACCGGCCTCAAGGTCTCCGCCCTGTCCTACGGTGCATGGGTCACGTTCGGCCGCCAGGTAGGACGATCCCAGGCGCGCGAACTGATCGCGCTCGCCTACGACCATGGCATCAACTTCTTCGACAACGCCGAAACCTACAATGCAGGCGAAGCGGAGCGGTTGATGGGCGACGTGATCGCCGACCTGCGCCTGCCGCGCGACGCGTACTGCGTATCGAGCAAGGTCTATTTCGGCGCCGTGGAAAACCCGAAGCCGACGCAGCGCGGCCTGTCGCGCAAGCACGTGTTCGACGCCTGCCATCAGGCCCTCGAACGCCTGCGTGTCGACTACCTGGACATGTACTTCTGCCATCGCCCCGATCCCGATACGCCGGTGGCGGAAACCGTGGCGGCGATGGACACCCTCGTGCGTCAGGGCAAGGTGCTCTACTGGGGCACCAGCGAATGGCCGGCGGAGCTGATCGAGGAAGCGCATCGCGTGGCTCGCGAGGGTCAGCTCACCGCGCCGTCGATGGAGCAGCCGCAATACAACCTGCTGCACCGCGAGCGCGTGGAACAGGAATACGCGCCGTTGTACGAGCGCTACGGCATGGGCACCACGATCTGGTCGCCGCTGGCGTCAGGCTTGCTGACGGGCAAGTACAACGACGGCGTGCCCGAGGACTCGCGACTCGGCCACCCGGACTACGCCTGGCTGCGCGAGGCGTTGCTGGAAAACGACGGTGCGCGTTTGCGCACCGTGCGTGCGCTGGCACCGATCGCCGACGACCTCGGCATCCCGATGTCGCGTCTCGCGCTGGCGTGGTGCCTGAAGCATCCCCACGTGTCGACGGTCATCCTTGGCGCGAGCAAGAACGCGCAGCTGGAGGACAACCTCAAGGCGATCGATGCGATGGCCCTGCTCGATGATGCGGTGATGCAGCGGATCGACCTCGCGCTGGGCTGACCCCTCCCGCTACCCCGCTTCGTTGGCTTCTCGCCGCTATAGCGGCTCCCACAACGCTGCCTGGATATCGCGCCTCCCCTGTGGGAGCCGCCATGGCGGCGAGGGGAGTCTGCCTCAGCGCCTCATCGCTCCGTAGGCTTCTCGCCGTTATGGGGCCCCGGTCGTGCTTTTGGCGCGTGGCGGCGGTGGGAAATTGCCGGTGGGAGCCAGCCTGCTGGCGATGGGAGCTTGCCTCGCTGCTACACCGCTTCGTTGGTTTCTCGCCTCCATGGCGGCTACCACCGCTTCACAAGTCGCCGTAGAGCGCCTGCAGTGCTGCGATGGCCGCAAGCCCTGCGGTCTCGGTACGCAGAATCCGAGGACCCAGCTTCAAGCCGGTGAACCCGGCGCCCGCCAGGGCGCTGCGGTCGCGCTCGCCGAAACCGCCTTCGGGCCCGATGGCCAGGATCGCCGCGTCGCGGAGCGCCAGCTCCGCGGGCCGCCGCGTGCCTTCCGGCAGGAGTGCCAGGCGCATCGGGCCGCCTTCGCCGAGGGACGCCAGCCAGGCGGCAAGCGGCACGGCCGGTTCGATCACCGGCACCCGCGCCCGGCCGCTTTGCTCGCACGCGCTGGCTGCCACCGCTCGCCAATGGGCGAGGCGCTTCTCTGCGCGTGCCGCATCGAGCTTCACTTCCGACCGCTCCGTGAGCAACGGCACGATGCGCGCGATGCCGAGTTCGGTCGCCTTCTGCACGATGAAGTCCATCTTGTCGCCGCGCGCCACGCCCTGGGCGAGCGTGAGCGACAGGGGCGATTCGTTACCGACCGCGCGACCTTCCCCGACCTTCGCGACGACATGACGCTTGCCTACCTCGGCGAGCACGGCGTCGTACTCCATGCCGTCATGGCCCCCGAACAGCACGACTGGCGCGCCGACCTCCAGCCGCAGCACGCGCGCGACGTGTTCGGCGGCCTGTGCGGGCAGGGCGACGTCCTGCCCGGTCGTGACGGGCGCGTCGACGTGGATGCGGATGGTGCGCATGGTGTGCCTCAGATCACGAAACGTCCATTGTAGCGAGGGGCGAGGGCGGCTATGGTCGCTGAAGTCGCGGAGGAGGCCGTGCATGCCGATCGCTTGGTACTTCGATTTCGTTTCGATGTTTTCCTGGCTGCAATGGCCCGCCATTCGTGAACTCGCCGAAAAGCGCGAGGTAACGCTTCGGCCGATCCTGTTGGGTGCGCTGCTCAAGCAGATGGACCAGCGCGGCCCCGCCGAGATCCCAAGCAAACGCGAATTCACCTATCGCTACGCACTGTGGCGCGCGCGGCGCGATGGCGTGCCCCTGCGGTTCCCGCCAGCCCATCCGTTCAATCCGCTGCCGGCCTTGCGGCTGTGCATCGCCGCGGGAACCACACTGGATGCCGTGGGCTCGATCTTCGAATGGATATGGGCTCACGGACGCGCGGCGGACACGGCCGAGGCCCTCGCGCCCCTGGCGGCATCGCTCGGCATTGACGACCTGCGCGCGGCACTGGCCGCCGCCGAGGTGAAGGCCGCTTTGCAGGCCAACTTCGAGGAAGCCATGCGCCAGCAGGTCTACGGCGTGCCCACGCTCGCGATCGGCGACGAACTGTTCTGGGGCTCCGACGCGCACGCGTTCGCGATGGACTACCTCGAGCACCCCGAGATGTTCGCCGAAGGAGAAATGGCCCGGCTCGGCGCGCTGCCCATCGGGCTGTCGCGGGTGTGACCGGCCGCTAGGCGACGGCCTTTTCGATGCCTGCGATGGCGGTATCGACCATGAAGTCGATCTCCGCCTCGTTCACCACGTAGGGCGGCATGAAATACACCACGTTACCTAGCGGGCGCAGCAGCGCGCCCTGCGCAAGGCCATGCCGATACACGCGCAAACCGCGCCGATCGGCCGCAGGAAACGGCGTGCGCGTGGCCTTGTCGGCCACCAGTTCCACCGCGGCGATCATGCCGGTCTGGCGCACGTCGGCCACGTGCGGATGCGCTGCCAACGGAGCGATGCGCGCCGCCATGTGTGCCGCGAGCTCGCGGTTGCGTTCGATCACCGGATCGTCGCGGAAGATCTTCAACGTGGCCGTCGCCGCACGGCAGGCCAGCGGATTGCCGGTGTAGCTGTGCGAATGGAGAAAGGCCTTGCCGGAGGCATATTCCGCGTAGAACGCCGCATACACGTCCTGCGTGGTGAGCACGGCGGACAGCGGCAGAAAGCCGCCGGTCAGCCCCTTCGACAGGCACATGAAATCGGGCGAGATGCCTGCCTGCTCGCAGGCGAACAGCGTGCCTGTGCGACCGAAGCCCACGGCGATCTCGTCGGCGATGAAATGCACCTGAAACTCGTCGCACAAGGCGCGCAGGCCGGTGAGGTACGAGGCGTCGTACATACGCATGCCGCCGGCGCACTGCACCAGCGGCTCGACGATGACCGCGCAGGTCTCGTGGGCGTGGCGTTCGAGCAGTGCGCGCATGTCGCCGAGGCGCCGTGCCGCGACCTCCTTGGGGGTCTCGCCGGGCTCGCCTTCGTAGGCATCGGGTGAGGGCGCCAGTTCGGGCGTGAGCAGCAGCGGCGCATAGGTCTTGCGGTAGAGCGCCACGTCGCTGACCGAGAGCGCGCCAAGCGTTTCACCGTGGTAGCTGCCGGTCAGGGCGATGAAGCGCGTCTTTTCGCCGTGGCCGCGATTGAGCCAGTAGTGGAAGCTCATTTTCAGCGCGACCTCGATCGCCGCCGAGCCGTTGTCGGCGAGGAACACGCGATCGAGCCCAGGCGGGGTGATCCGCACCAGTTCTTCGGCCAGTTCCAGCGCCGGCTCGTGGGTGAAACCGGCGAAGATCACATGTTCCAGGCGGTCCAGCTGGTCTTTCAAGGCGGCGCCGATGCGCGGTTCGGCGTGGCCGAACAGGTTGGTCCACCAGGAGCTGACCGCGTCGAGGTAGCGCCGTCCGTCGGCGCCGACCAGCCATGCCCCTTCGCCACGCACGACGGGTACCATGGGCAGGGTTTCGTGGTCGTGCATCTGGGTGCACGGGTGCCACAGGACGGAAAGATCGCGTGCGACGAAAGTATCGACGTCGAGTGCAGTAAAACGGGCATCGGTCATCCGCCGATGATAGACGAGGTGATGGTTTGAAGTGGTTTCGCAGGATCGCCCTGGCCGTCGCCTTGCTCGTGGCGGCCGCTGGCCTGTTCTACTGGTTCATGCCCGCAAGCGTGGCGGTTCCGTTCCTTGCCGCGCGCACGCATGGGCTGGTGTTCGGCGACGTGTCCGGCTCGCTCTGGGATGGTCGCGCGGCGCGCGTTGCCACGGCCGACGGCCGTGAGTTGGGCACCCTGAACTGGCAGCTTGGCCGGGGGGTGATCCTTGGTCGCCTGCGCCTGGACTTCCACCTCGAGGGGCGGGCGGGGCGCGTCGAGGGCCACGTCGAACGCGGCGACGGGGATCGCATGACCTGGACCGGCTTCGACTTCCGCCTCGACGCCGCGGCGCTCGCCGGTCCCGCCCTCTCGGCCGAACTCGTACCGATGGGCGTGGTGGAAGGCCGGATCCCGCACGCGGAATGGCAGGGCAACTGGCCGCTGGCGCTCAATGCGGCCATCGACTGGCGGAAGGCCGCCGTGCGCACGCCGGAGGGTCACGTGGCGCTCGGTGACATCGGCATCAAGGCGCGGAGCGACGACGGTGTGCTTCGCGCCACCGTGGCCGACGATGGGACCGGCTCGCTTGCGACGGATGCGGCCCTCGCTGCATCGCCGCTCGGCTGGCGCATGCAGGGCCGACTCGTGCCGCGCGTGGCCGACACGGCGCTTTCGCACCTCATCGCGCGTTTCGGTCCCATGGGCCGCGACGGTACGGTCAACCTTCAACGCAAGGCGGGGCTCGCGCCCACGATCAACCCATGAGCGACATCCTGGACAAGGCACTCGGTGCCGCGCGCGAAGCGGCGGGTGCCGCCGCGGAGATCATCCTGCACTACTGGCGCACCGGCGTGGACGTCGTGGTGAAGGGCGACGACACACCCGTCACCGTCGCCGATCGCGAGGCGGAGATGGCGATACGCGGCATTCTCGCCGCCGCGCTGCCCGAGGCCGGCATCTATGGTGAGGAATACGGCGCGGACGACGTATCGCGCGAGTGGCTCTGGTTGGTGGACCCGCTCGATGGCACCAAGAGCTTTGTCCGCCGCACGCCGTTCTTCTCCACGCAGATCGCGCTCATGCATCGGGGCGAACTGGTGCTCGGGGTATCGTCGGCACCGCTGTACGACGAGCGTATGTGGGCCGTACGCGGACGCGGCGCCTTTCTCGACGGCCAGCGTGTGCAGGTAGCCTCGACCGCCGCGATGCGCGATGCCTCGATTTCCACCGGCAATGTGAAGAGCCTGACGGCGGATGCGCGCTGGGACGCACTGGGCGCGATGATCCGCGACAGCAACCGTATCCGCGGGTACGGCGACTTCTGCCATTACCACCTGCTCGCCCGTGGCGGGCTCGATCTCGTGATCGAGTCCGACCTGAATATCCTGGACGTGGCGGCGCTCGCCGTGATCGTGCGCGAAGCCGGTGGCGTCTTCACCGATCTCGACGGCAAC